>Ga0265780_10003537_pt1 | contig 20514 bp, 17 predicted proteins | sample P1T30metagenome_FD_192432 | JGI IMG/M metagenome (GOLD analysis project Ga0265780, IMG submission 192432) | Plant litter microbial communities from East Loma Ridge, Irvine, California - P1 T30 | ecosystem: Environmental > Terrestrial > Plant litter > Unclassified | place: USA: California...
CGGGAGCAGCGCGAGGCGGAAGCCGAAGCCGTCGACCGCATCGCCCCGGCGCCGCAGCACGACGCCGCCGCACGGCGACGCTGGCTGGTTGAAGAAGCTCATGTAACGGTCGTCGACCAGCTTGCCGGCCGCATCGAGCGCGAAGCAGGCGAAGTCGAAGGACAGCCCCTGCCCGCTCACGTCGACCTGTAATTCTCCCTGCGGCGCATGGCCGGCCAGCGCGAGCCGGGCGCCCTTCGTCAGTTCCTGCATATGCCTGGTCTCCTGTCTGTCATGCGGTCGATGCCAAATGATAACGCGCTGCGGTACAGTGGTGTACACCTCCGAGCCGACATCGTCACCAATATCAGCCATGACCGAACCGAAACGCCGCATCTTCCTCCAGCAATCCCTGCTCGCCGCATCAAGCATGATGGCGGCCGGCGTGCAAGCCGCCCCGGGATCTTCGCCGGTGGCGGCGACCCGGCACGGCCGGATACGCGGCTACCTGGACGACGGCATCCACGTGTTCAAGGGCGTGCGCTACGGCGCCGACACCGCGCCGCGGCGCTTCATGGCGCCCGTGGCGCCGCAGGCCTGGGATGGGGTGGTCGATGCGTTCGGCCACGGTCCCTCCTGCCCCCAGCCCAGCCGCGAAGACGCCGTCAGCGAAGACTGCCTGTTCCTGAACGTGTTCACGCCCGGCCTGCGCGACCGCGCGCGCCGGCCCGTCATGGTCTACATCCACGGCGGCGCCTACAACAACGGCTCGGGTTCGAGCCCGCTGTACGACGGCGTGCGCCTGTGCCGCCGCGGCGATGTCGTCGTGGTCACGATCAATCATCGCCTGAATGCCTTCGGCTACCTGTACCTGGCACGCCTCGGCGACGGCACGCTGCCTGACTCGGGCAACGCCGGTCAGCTCGACTTGGTACTGGCGCTGCGCTGGGTGCGCGACAACATCGCCGAATTCGGCGGTGATCCGGACAAGGTCACCGTGTTCGGCCAGTCCGGAGGGGGCGCCAAGATCGCCACCCTGATGGCAATGCCGGCGGCGGCCGGACTGTTCCACCGCGCCGCTACCATGAGCGGCCAGCAGGTCACGGCCAGCGGCCCGCTGAACGCCACGCTGCGCGCCCAGGCGATCCTGGATGCCTTGAAGCTGACGGCGCCGCGGGTGCATGAAATCCGCTCGATGCCGTATCAGCGGATCGTCGAGGTGCTCGGCACGCGCGACCCGGTGCTGCCCTTCGGCGGCGTCTCCTTCGCCCCGGTGCTGGACGAGCGCAACCTGCTGCGCCATCCTTTCTACCCCGACGCACCAGGCCAGTCCTTTCACATCCCGATGATGATCGGGAACACGCACGACGAGACGCGCGCCTTCCTGGGCGGCGACCCCGCCAACTTCAGCCTGACCTGGGCCCAGCTGCCTGCGCGGCTGGCGCCGAACATGCGCGTCGATATCCAGCCCGAGGCGGTGATCGCGGCCTACCGCACGCTGTACCCGACCCTGTCGCCGAGCGATCTACTCTTCAAGATCACCACCGCCTCGCGCTCCTGGCGCGGCGCGATCATCGAAGCCGAGGAACGCGCACGCAGTGGGGCGCCGGCCTATGTCTACCAGCTGGACTGGGCCACGCCGAAGGACGGCGGCCGCTTTGGCGCGCCGCATGCATCCGACATCCAGCTGGTGTTCGACAATATCGGCAAGCCGGGCGCCACCGCCATCGGCCCGCAGGCGCAAACCATGGCCGACATGATGAGCGACGCCTTCATCGCCTTCGCCCGCACCGGCGTGCCGGCGGCCAGCCTGCTGCCGCGCTGGGAGCCCTACGACCTGACACGGCGCCAGACCATGGTCTTCGATGTCCCGCCCCGCATGGAGGACGATCCGCGCGGCGCCGAACGGCGGCTGTTCGCCAAGGTGCCCTACGTCCAGCCTGGAACCTGATCCTCCACTCGCTCCCTCCTGTGCCATAATTTTCCTACTATAAGACAGGAGACGACGATGCGGTATGCGACCCGGGTGGCGGTGCTGACGATGCTGTGCTGGTCCTTCGGGGCATTGGCAGGCGAACCTTCCACCGGATCGCCCGGGATGTCGCGCGCCGGCATCGACGTCAAGGGCTGGGCCGACACCAAAGGCGGCGCGGGCGGCCGCATCGTACGGGTGACCAACCTGAACGCATCCGGCGATGGCTCGTTCGCGGCCGCGGTGCAGGAAGCCGGTCCGCGCATCGTGGTGTTCGAAGTGGGCGGCGTGATCGACCTGCAAGGCGCCACGGTGCGTGTCAAGGAGCCCTTCTTGACGATCGCCGGCCAGACCGCGCCGAACCCCGGCATCACCTTCATCCGCGGCGAATTCTCGGTCGGTACCCACGACGTGATCGTGCAGCACATCGCGGTGCGGCCGGGAGAATTCGGGCGCGCCAAGAAAAGCGGCTGGGAGGCGGACGGCCTGTCTACCAGTGCGGCCGACAACGTCATCGTCGACCATTGCAGCTTCAGCTGGGCCACCGACGAGAACCTGTCGGCCTCCGGCCCGCGCTTCAAGGGCGCGACGGTCGAGGACTGGCGCCGGGGAACCTCGCGCCGCATCACCTTCAGCCACAACATCGTGGCCGAAGGCCTGCGCGACTCGACCCACAAGAAGGGCGAGCATTCGAAGGGCACGCTGGTGCACGACAACGCCAGCCAGGTGCTCATCTACGGCAACCTGTACAACGCCAACCACGAGCGCAACCCGCTGATCAAGGGCGGCGCCCACGTCGCGGTGGTGAACAACCTGATTCACGACTTTGGCGCCAAGGCGATTCACTACAACCTGATCGCGCATGAATGGGGCGAGCATGCGCCGCAGCCCGGCGTGGTGACGCTGGTCGGGAACGTGGTGCGCGGTGGGGAAGATTCGCGCGCAGGCGTGCCGCTGTTCAGCCTGGGCGGCGCGGGCGACGTGCACCTGTACCTGCGCGATAACCTGGCGGTCGATGCCGACGGCAAGCCCTTGCCGCAGACCGGACGCTATACGGCGTCGAACGCGCGCATCGTCGACGCCGCGACGCCCTACCTGCCGGCCGCCATGGCGCCGCTGCCCGCCGCGCAGCTGGAAAACGCGATCTACATGAGCGCGGGCATGCGGCCATGGGCGCGCGATGCGATCGACTTCAAGATCATGTCCGATGTGGCGGAAGGCCGCGGGCATATCGTGGATTCGGAAGCGCAGTCGAGCGGCTATCCGGCGTATGCGCCGACGCGGCGCGCGTTCGATGCGGCGCAGTGGAACCTGGCCGACATGTCGCCCAGGGAGGGCTGGGAATCGCTGTTTCGCTAGGCGATGGACTGCTCGCGGATGCGCATCCCGACACCGTCAGACTCGAAGCTGCGCAGCGATGCGCCGCCGGGCTGTTCGGCGACCAGCGTGGTCACGGGGCCCAGCAGCAGGTGGAATTCCTCGGCGGTGCAGGTCGGCAGGTAGATGTTCAGGACGCGCGGATCGTAGTAGCGAAACGCCAGCTCGCGCCCGTCCTCGGTACGCACGCGCAGGAATTTCTTGAAATGCAGGCGCTGCTGGACCAAGGTCACGCTGGGCGCGGCCACGGTCAGGATGCCCCACGCCCTGCCCCAGCCGCGCTGCAGCAGGCGGTTGGTGGTCGGCGAACCGGCGGCAAGATGCACGAGATAAGGCGCGGCGGCCTCCAGCTCCGGATGCAGCGGGCCGCTGAACAGGCACGTGTATTCCAGGCCGCCGGCGCGCAGCAGGCCGACGATGTCCGGGTCGCGGGCGCCGTCCAGCAGCCAGTACACTTGCGGGCCTTTTGGATGATCGCCGTCCGGCCACAAGGCGGCAGTCAAGGCATGCAGCGGCACGTCGTTCATGCGGCGGCTTCCGCAACTGCTCGCCGGTGCGCCTCGCAGATCTCGCAGAACGGCGTGCCGTCGCGGGCAGCGGAGACCAGTGTCTTGGCCTGCGCACGCTGGGCCACGAAATGCGTCCATTCGGGGGTGGCTGCAAGCGCGGGCGCCGGCGGCGCTGCTGCTGCCGGCGCGCGGCTGGCCGGTGGCGGCCGTTGCGGCGTGCGCTGCTGCGCACCACGCCCGGCGCCGCGCAGCAGCGGCGATGCGGCCGGCGCCGGCACGGGCCGGACCACGTTGGACGCCGCCGCAACTTCGAACACGATGCGCCAGGCGCCGCCGGCGACCCGGCGCGCGGCGGCCTGCAGGACGTCGTCGTCGCTGCTCTGCCCCGGGCCTTCGTGGCCATCCTGCGCGAGGGCGTGACGCAGGAAGTGCAGCCTGGCGGCGTCGCGGAAGTGCCGGTCCATGAACGCGCGCGCCTGCCACGGGTCGGCGCCGGCCGGCCACGGCTTCAGGACGGCGCCATTGCGCGGCGCCACCGGCTGACCGAAGGAATGAAGATGGATCCTGCGATGAATCTCGTCGATGATGATGTGCATTGGACGACAAGTGAGGAATTGGGACCGCGGTTGCGAACGGACGGAAGCACTACGCCCACTCTACCCTGAGTGCCGAGCTTGCTGTCAACTACTTTGCGGCGCCCACCGCTTCAGAAAGCGTCGCCGAACTCCGGCTTCGCAGCCAGCACGCGCGCGAGCGCTGCCTCCGGGTCGAGTCCCGCCATCATCTGGTTGATGATCTCGTGCTTGTCTTCGGAAGTCAGCTTGTCGCAGGCCGCCCGGTGCGAGCAGAAATAGGCATACCACGCCACGTCCGCGGGCCGTTCCCTGCGCGGCTTGAAACGTGGCGGCACCCTGGCGCGCATCGCCTCCACGTACGCCGCCAGCTGCGCATCGGCGGCACGCCAGTCGGCATCGGCGACGGCACGTTTGTCGGCTTCCCAGTCGCCCTGGTAGCCGGATGCCGGCCGCATGGTTTCCCGGTTCACCGCAAGGCATGCCAGATTGGGGTAGCCGTGGGATGCGCAAAAACTCTCCACGAACTGGAGCTTGGGACCGATGCCCACGGGTACCGCGCGTCCAAGGACATCGTCCTTCGGGTGCAGGGAACGCGCCAGCGTGAGCAGGTCGCCGTAGGTGATCGGCATGCCGCGCAGTGACGCGGCCTGCCGCACGAGTGCTTCGACCAGGCGTGCGCCTACGGCGATGTCGTTGAAAGTGAACTGAAACATGAGAAGACCAAGCGAGTGATGATGAGTCTAAAGGAGAAGCGTGCCCGCCCGTGGCGAGCTTGTCAATATGTTACTCGCTCATTCGATGCGAACTCGTGTGTGCGCATGCGTACAGACGCCAGTACAGCGGATCGGCATGATGCCCGCATGTTGCCATCAAATCCCGACACCCTGAGGCGCGTGCGTGAGCACCCTGCCCAGTGACTGCGACCGCGGTCTCGCCACGGGCTCCGCGCGGGCCCGGGCCGAGGTCTCGTCTCACCCGACCCTGGTGCTGTGCACCTCGATCCTGGCAAGCAGCCTGGCCTTCATCGACGGTTCGGTGGTCAACGTCGGCCTGTCGGCGATCGGGCAAGACCTGGCCGGCCGCGGCGCCGACCTGTCATGGGTGATCAACGGCTACCTGCTTCCATTGAGTTCATTGTTGCTGCTGGGCGGTGCGCTGGGCGACCACTACGGGCGCAAGCGCATGCTGGTGGCAGGCATCGCCGCGTTCGCGCTGGCCTCCCTGCTATGCGCGCTTGCGCCACGATTATCGCTGCTGGTCGCCGGGAGGGTGCTGCAAGGCATCGGCGCCGCGCTCGTGCTGCCGAACAGCCTTGCCATCCTCAGTGCGACCTTCGAAGGCAAGAAACGTGGGCGGGCGGTCGGTATCTGGGCCGCGGCCGGCGCCGCGGCCGGGGCGATCGGGCCCTTGCTAGGCGGCTGGCTGATCGACACCGTGGGCTGGCGCGCGGTCTTTTACATCAATCTGCCGATCGCAGCGCTGGCGATGTTCATGGCATGGCGCTTCGTGACGCTCAAGAAGGGAAGCAAGCCGGTTCCGCTCGATCCACTCGGGGCCGTGCTCGCCAGCCTGGGGCTTGCCTGCCTGACCTGGGGCCTGGCCGAGACGTCGGCCGAAAAGCACCTGACACTGTGGGCGGGCATCGCACTGGCTGCTGGCCTCGTGATCCTGGCCGCCTTCCTGTGGTTCGAGCGGCGCGCCGGCGAGCGCGCCATGCTGCCCATGAAGCTGTTCGCCGCGAGCGGATTCTCCGGCTTGAACCTGATGACTTTCCTGCTGTACGGCGCCCTCGGCGCCCTGATGCTCTTGGTGCCATTCGTCCTGATCCAGGCGCTGGACTACTCCGCCAAGGAAGCCGGAGCCGCCCTGCTGCCGTTTCCGATCGTGCTGGCGGTTGCGTCGCCGCTCATGGGGCGCATCGCCGCCAGCCACGGCTCGCGCCTGCCGCTGTCGATCGGCGCGCTGATCGTCGCGGCCGGCTTCCTGCTGGCCATGCGCATCGGCGCCGGCAGCTATACGGCGACGGTGCTGCCGGCAATGCTGGTGATCGCGCTGGGCATGGCGTGCGTGGCGGCGCCGCTGACCACGGCGGTGCTGTCGTCGGTGGACGAGCGCCATACCGGGATCGCATCCGGCTTCAACAGCGCGGTCGCACGCGGCGGCGGCCTGTTCGCCACCGCGATGCTGGGTGTGGTGCTCACTGCGCAGGGTCGCGCTTTGCTCGGGCCATTCCATATGGCGCTGGCGGTGTGCGCTGCGAGTGCGGCAGCGGCAGCGGTCTGCGCTTTTGTATGGGTGCGCCCGACGAATACGCCAGCGAAATAGACTCCCGAAACCTCATCCACCACCCGGGCCGCTGGCGCCGCTCTGTCCGGCGCCATTCGGCTCTCTGCCCGGCGCCGTATGCAATCCTGCCAGAGACAGAGCGTCCGCCGCGTTTCCAGCGCCTGCGCCCTGCGCCCTGCGCCCTGCGCCTGGCTGACCAGGCCGGCCGGCATGCCCCCGGCACTCCCGGCGGCGCCCGCGGAATTGTCCGACGCAGGCCCGGCGTCGTTGCCAGCGCCGTCTGGCGCCGGGCTGCTGCCGCCGCCCGCGAGTGGCCCGCTGCCGGCCGCGTAGCCCGTGGCGAGATCGGCATGGGTGGGGATGGTCTGCCCCTTGGGCTCGTCGTCGAGCGGGTCGGAGCATGCCGCGAGCATCGTGGCGAGAATGTTGAGAAGTGCTGGGGTACGAGAGCAGATGAATGTTCCTTGGTTGGCAGCGCAGGCATCGGCGCCACGCGCCACCCGCCTCCAAGCGCCTTCTGCAGCGCAATCCAGTCGACCGTGACCTGTGCCCTGGCATTGACGGCAAGCGCCCCGGCATCGGCCAGGTCGCGTTCGGCCGTAAGGACGTCGAGCAGCCCGCCCAGTCCGGCACGATATTGTTCGTCGAGGATGGCGCGCGCCTTCCGGCGCTGCTCGACGGTGCGCTCGGCGAGGTCGCGGCGACGGCTATTGCGGTCGAGGGCCGCCAGCCCTGCCTCCACCCCGCGGAACGCGGTCAAGACGGTGCGGCGGTAGCGCGCCGCGGCCTTGTCCACCCGTCCGCGCTAGAGCTCGACTTCGCCGCGGCGCCGGCCGCCGTCGACAATCGGCGCCGTCAGATTGGCGGTCAGCCGGTAGAACTGCTCGGCCATTCGAACAGGCTGCCGACCGTATCGGCCTGGACGCCTGCGGCGCCGCTCAGCGACAGCTTGGGATACAGGTCGCGCACCGCGCCGGCCTCGAGGTGGGTGCCGGCCGACAGCCGGCGCTCCGCGCTACGCAGGTCGGGACGGCGCAGCAGCAGTTCCGCCGGCATGTCGGCAGCGACCCGGGCTGCCGCCTCCGGGATCGGGCGTAGCCGCGCCAGCGTCGCCAGCCGCTGGCGTGCCTGCAGTTCGAGCAGCTCCAGCTGCGGGAGCGATACAAGTCTGTAAGCTGATAGATACATGTTTAGCTTTGTGTCTGGAAGCCAACCATGCCGGCGATCGGTTGCCCCTTGCACGCGCCGGGCGCTCCGCGGTGCATTGCGTGAACAATCGATTAGCAAGTCTCCTAGGGATCGGTCGGTTAGCCGTATTAAACTGAAAATTATAACTTCGGCGTGTACTGAATTCCTGCGCAAGGCAAGAGCTACAACGCCGATAGGGGCGTGGAGCGGAGACGACCACGTACACCTTAACGTGTTTCTTTCAAAGCGAGAAAATTTCGGTCGCGCTGAATGGTAAAAATAGTTTGAACATTCATTCGTGTAGTCGTCTGTCGTCAACGGAATTGCGACGCTCGAAGGGATATGCTCCGCTCAGTGCTTTTGGAGGCTCGGTTTCGATTGTCTTATCCCGGACCGCTTCGTTGAGACCAGCCAAGAGCTCGCGCCTGGATGCTTTATGTTTTTCCAGCAACCGGGTTACCTCCGGCGCCATTATCTCTTCGAATAAGCGGAGCGTCTCCCCTTTCGGAAGAAGCTGCTCTCCGACTGGATCAAAACGCTTTAGAATCACGATCTCTTCTTTTGGAACTACTCCCATTGCAACACTTCCGTCGACGCAATACTGTCCCAAGGTCTCAATTTTGTAGTTGTACCAGCCATCCAGCACGACGGATAAGTCATCGTCCATCGCGTCGACCGTGACACGCGGATTGTAGCCTTCGCAACTCTGATCCCAAACGCTGGCTGACAAGCGAGTTGGTGATGCTATTGTAATCTCGTGATCATTGCCATGTTTCGCTAAGTAAATATATATCCGAGCCGGAGTTTCTACCGGGATCTGCTCCATCATAAGGACAGCGGTTAATGAAGCAAATTCTGAACAATTGCCAGCCCGAAGTAAGTCGGTCATCATCGCATGATAAATACGCTCATTTACAAATGCTTTTTCTAAAATCCTGCGTAGATTTTCTCGAATCAAATGCATCTTATTAATAGATTCATCTTCGTGCTTTTTCTCTTCTCGGGGTTCTCGACCTGCACCTAGCTCCAGAAATCGTTGGTAGACGAATTTACGCAAGTCGGGATCTCGTATTACATCGATTCTGATAGAACTCATACCCAAGGTCTCGATGATACTACCGCGGCGGTTTCCTCGCCGTATTTCGCGATCTATCAAATATTGCATAGGGTCGACTTCATGGTCACCTACTTTCGCTTCAGCCTCAGCATACGGACATTGCTGTGCCTCAGCATTTCTTAGGTGATTCATGGGAACTGCCCTGCGGATACGAATCACGCTATTTCGGAGCTTACTTACCTCGACATCTATCGCCTCATTCCCGTCAAAGCATTCCTTCGTACTGCAATCCTCGTTTTCCACCAGCAATATGTCCAGTGCGAGCTTGACTCTCACTGGATTCTCTCTCATCTCTTGCTGCCTTATTGTCCTTCTGTAAGTTAATTGGGTACCTCCACACATTTCATAACACAAGTAATCAATAATTTGTTGTGGCTCCTCGAGTCCAAGAGCTTTGGCACGAGCCATTCCCATGGTTATGCGCATTTCGAAAGCCTCGCGCCCGAGGTGCGTCATATGATATGGAAATGCGTTCTCGAGGTTCCGCGAGAGCGTCGCCCTTAGACGCGTGAATCTAAATGCAGCGATTTGGGCGGTTCTTATCGTAAAAGAGGTTGACATGGTGGCTTTAGGTCAGGTTTGAGTGGCGAGCGCATTTTTCGTTAACGTCTGCGATCGCGTGTTCGCGAATCTACATTGTGATACGATTTAAGCCGAACATCCGCATCGACCGTTCGACAGGCTCTTCGGCTACCAACGTGGCAAACGAGCCATGTACCGTGGAGAACTGAGCGGTGCAGGTCGGCAGATAGATGCTCACAATACGAGAGTCATAGTAGCGCAACGTGAGTTGAATCCAATCGTCGGCGCGGCCGGCGATCGGATCGGCCACGGACTGGCACTCGGCATCACGCCGCGCTAATGGTTCGAGGAACTGGGCCAGGCCCTGCTGAGCGTCGATGTGCATGTCGACAACCTGATATGGGCCTGGCATTTTGCCAGCTCACATCCGCACAAGCTCCCGTGCGCGTCGCGGATCGCCACGCACTAACGAGGCCGTCGTGCGCGCGCTGGCGCCACACGTGCCATGGCTTAACGCCCCCGTCACTTATGCGAGCACGCCGTCGATGCAGACGTGGTACAAGGCATGGACCATGCGCGGCAACTGCCGACAACTTGCGCTTAAGCTGAATCCGATGGACGATAAAAGGCACGTCGCAGTGCCAGACTGGAAAGCGCTGCAGAATCCGGACACGGCCGGGGACCACGTCCGCATGGCGCGCAAGGGGATTGACTGGTCCGATCCGGACAAGCGCCAGAAGCTCTTGCTCAAGGCGCCTGCACTATGCAGGGTGCAGGTACGCTGATCGGAGCGCAACGTCCTGCACCTACCTAAGCGCCACCACGGCCTCGGCCTGATACCGTGCACGTCACCCCGGCCGAACTGGAGCTTATGGAAGCACTGCAGGACTTCCTGATTGAACGCTACCGGGAGGAAAACTGCCTCGTCTTCGAAGTGAACCCGACCTCGAACCGCCATACCGGGGCGATCGGCAACTTGAAGGACCATCCGATCTTTCGCTGGGATCCACCAAACCCCGGCTTGCTCGCGCGTGGCCAGGCCATGAACCGCTTCTCGCTGCGCAAGTGAAGGCTCGATGTCTTTGTCAACATGGACGATCCCGGTATTATGCTGACGATCTTGCGAACCGAATTCGCACTGCTGCGCCATGGTGCCATTGACCGCGGATTCACATCACATGACACTTGGCTGGAGCACCTGCGCCAGCAAGACGACGCCCTGTTCGCCACCGGCCACCGGTGAGCCCGCGCCTGTCAGCGGAATCGGGCGCGAATTTCCGTCGCGTCTCTGATATGTAGCAAAATAGTCGCATTACGTATGAGCCAGTGACGCAACGTATTGAAAGAACGAAATTCGATGCCGAAGTTGACGGTGTCAAGGCTTGTCGATTGCCAGTTTTGCCAATGAGCAAAAATTACGCAATGTTAAAATTTGCCGCCCTTCGAACCGACCTGCTGAATTCACCTGATTCCATGGTCGATATAATCCAACTCTGTTGCTTTACCCTACCCCGATATCGCCAAGCTCTGCCAACAAAAAGCCCCTGGAATCAGGGGCTTAAGTTTACTTCACGGAATTGGCCACTGAGCTGCGAATTATTCCCACTCGATGATCAACGGCTGAAGTAAACCTCTGAGTTGCTTGACATTTTGAATGCGCTCCTTGCCCAGTACCATTGATGATACCATGACAAGGTCATCGATCCTTGACCCGGCAACAACGGGCATTAGCTCGACTTTACCCCTCCAGCAACCACCATCTCCGCCGTTGAGCTCTATGTTCATGGTATCGCGAACGATCTGCTGCCGGCCAGACCCAAACAAGCCGGCCTCCACGAAAGCCGGGGCGGTTCAGAACATGTAGGAAGTCTAATTCGCTAATCCCGATCGGTCATCTTTGACGACGTACGTCTCATCCTTATACGTGTTCGACGGCCCGCCGCCTTCCGCATCAAAATCTTCGACCGCGGCGTATTACCGGCGATTTTTCTCTGAGTCTCTGCGATGCTTTCACGGATCCTGTTCGCGTGCTTGTGCACTACAGCGCTCATGGTAAGTAAATCAGCGCTTTCCGTGGCCGTGCACAATTCCGCGACTAACATCGACAGCGATGACGTCGCATAATTCACGGCGATTTCGCAGCCATACGCTGGTGGAACGGCAGCCCCATCGATTGTGCTATCGCTCAGGCTGATCCGTGTAAGCGTGGCGAGTGCGCCACCATGGACTGTGCTGTTTGCCCGTTGATAACCGCGCCTTAAGAGATTCAACCCAACGTGGCTTTCAAGTTCCCTAAATTTCGTCTTTGCCGCCCCTAGTTCAACGGAAGCCCACCCATAATCTCCGGCGAACGCATTGCCGAAGCGCGCGACTAAAGCGGCCTTCTCTCGACGTAACCTGCCGATACGACGGTCGCTGTGAATGTCTTTCGCATTTGCCGTTCCACTTGACCGGTCAACGTCGAGCAGCTTGAGTTCCTCCACCCGATGATGGGACAGATACATAAGCGCGCAATGGTCGGATTGTTTGGCCAAGAACATCGCGATCACACAAAGCTCGTGGAGCGAGCGCCATCTTGCAAGGGCGCCATCTGCGTAACCATTCCTTCCCAACACAACGATTTCACCCACAACATCAAAGGCGCGTGTAAGAAGTCGGCTCAAAGCAAAGGCCGTGTTTTGTCTGGCATATGGTCCGCTACGAAGCTTGAAAGCTTCGTGCCCCCACTCCAGCACGAGATGCCGAAGAAAATCCAGCTCGTCCAGCGCAACGCCCCATATGCGTTGCACGGACTGAACGCGGTTTGCTTGCTCAGTTCGTAGCTGAGCGGCGTTCTCGTGGGCGCTCTGCAGGAGATCCTCGACAATGATGTCTGCAGCAGCGCCAACAGCTTCAGGAACAGCCTTCGAGATTGCCTCGGTAACCTCCTCTATCGTTTCGCGAACTGCCTCTCCCAGATCTTTGACAACCCCTTGGATTGTTGCATAGAGCTCGTCTTCGGTCGCTCCTAACCCGCACGGAAGATCCAGGTCCAAGTGGATGCTGTCGCTGCCGCGTTCTGCGTTAAGGATGGCAGTTGACAAACGCTGCACCTCAAGTTCCGATAGGACTAAATCTCGATTCTTTGCCACCTTTCTAATCGCAGACGGGAGCAGTTTCTGAATCGCCATATGCTCCGCTATTGTCCGCTCAAGCGCATTTTGAATCCCGGTTGTTTTCTTCATCATCGACTATTCCAGAATCGAACCACGAGGAACCATAGTAACTGTAACTCAGCAAACTGAGCAGAATTGCGTTAGAGGTTACCAGGGTAAGGATCCACCTAGCAGACGTGTCCGTGACGATGGGGGAATGCCAGCTATCGCCTTTGCTATGCCGCGCAGCTAGACGCCTGAGTGCGCTTCCGGTACATGCCTGCAGTATTCCGATGCGCGGCGCGCCCAACGTTCGAAAATCCCGCACAACCCCATTAATCTTCATCCAAATATTGTAGATACGCAATGATATACTTGCTTCATTTTCTAGCCGACAGAAGGCATAAGATGCATGCACATCACGCTTCCACGCATCGCCCTATCTCGCATACTGCCGTGCTCGCCAGCCGGAGAGAGCCATGAAAAGCGCCCTGTTCGTCGACTTCGACAATATCTATTCCGGACTGCGCCAGCTAGACCAAGCAACAGCTGACCGTTTCGCCAAGGCGCCCACGGAATGGGTTAGTTGGATGGTCAATTCACTGACCCTGCCGGAGCACGTCACGGGTACCCCCAGGCGGCGCATTCTCGTCCGGCGCTGCTATCTCAATCCGCAAGCCTACCAGCGGTTCCGGCCATACTTCAATCTGGCAGGGTTCGAGATCATCGACTGTCCGGCACTGACCACCGGTGGAAAGACCAGCACCGACATCCACATGGTGCTCGACATCATCGATCTGCTCCAGCACGAGGCCCACTACGACGAATTCATCGTCTTGTCGGCAGATGCCGACTTCACGCCGGTACTGCGCAAGCTGCGCCGCTGGGACCGCCGAACGACAGTATTAGCGATCGGATTCCCGTCCGCAGCATATCGCGCGTCAGCCGACTTGGTCATTGACCAGGACGAGTTCGTACGCGGCGCGTTGGGCATGGCGAAGCCTCGTGAAGTGGAGCAGCCGAACCAGACCTACTCTCCTGCAGCGACCGCGGCCTTAGTCGAGCTAGTGCGCATGGCCGTCGCAGCATCCGAGACGCCAGTCTCGTTGGCTGGCCTGGCGACGCAGGCTCAGAATCGGATCGACGGCCTGGACGCTTCTTGGTGCGGACATGGTTCCTTCGGTGCGCTCCTGCGCGCCAGCGATATCGGGAGCTTGCGCACGTCGGCAAATAATGGAGGCGTCATTTACGACCCCGCCCGCCATGGGGCGCCTAGAGAGACCGCGGCACCGGAGACGAGCTCACCTCGTGCCGACGCCGAGGTGTTGGCCGAACTCGTGCGCCGCGAGGTAGAGCAGTCGGCCGAGCCCGTGGCATGCGCGCGATTAGCGACCTTGATCGCTCGCCATGCCGGCGCCACACCGGCCGACTGGTATGGTAAGGGGAGCTTCCGTCGGTTTCTTGAATCGCTCGACCTGACGCCGCTGCGGTTCGACTGGAAGATTGCTGGAGGCATCATCTACGATCCGGCGCGCCAGGCGTGCGGAAGTGCCGAGAGTGTGCCCGCCGAGCAGGAGTGGCCAAGCGATCCGGCGGTCCTGGCGCTTGCCCGTCAACTCAACGAGGTCGCCGGCGTGCCCCTGCTCGCACCATCGCACTACAGCGCACTGTTCGCGATGCTGTCCGCTGACCTAGAAGAACATGGGTACGGGTTCCTGGAGACGGCAAAGCGGGTGCGGGATCGCTGCCGCGACGCCGGCAACCCGGTCAGCCGAGCCGATGTCGACTTCGTTCTACGCGGCCTCGTATTTCGGGGACACCGGTTTGAAGATCAAGCCAACGCGGCGGCATGCCTGGCGGCCAAGTTCGCGAACAACGTGCGTTCGCTATGTCTGCGCGAGCAAATCGTCCTGGACGTGCCGACAGAGGCGGCGATCCGCAATTGGATCGCCGCGCCTACCTGATGCATCATTGAGGAAGGAGTGCCGCCCCGCTCACAGGCCGGCGGCAATTAAATCACGCAACAGGGCTGCCCCTTGCTGAACCCGGTCCTGTTCGTCGAGATCGACACCACCCACAGTGACTTTGGGGACACTCAAAAGAAGGTCGGGCCCGATTCTGTGCTCATCACACACGTGTGCGAATGCTTCCGCGCTCGACGCCGGCAAGGAACGAGCCCGGATCAAGAACCCCTCGTCGATGCACCGGATTTCAATCCCGCTCGCCTTGAGACGCATCCAGCGAGCCTCTGTCTCGTAGCCTGTGAACCACGGCCCGCCGGACCAGTCTTCCCCGACCGCACCCTGGACGGCGCCTTCCGGCACCTGGCTCTGCCCCAGGACGGCGCTAAGGAAAGGGTCCCTGTAGTAGCTGCTCATCGCTTGCTTGTCCAGCATACAGACGCTGTATCCCAATGCGCCGGTCGCGCCAGCGTAAATGCCGGAACGACCAGCCCGCATCTCTTGGTAGCGAACGAAATACCATCGCCAGTCCAGGCCGCCCCTCTCGTCCTGGCCTTCCAACCACGCCTTCCTGAATGATTCGAGTGCCGACATGACGTCTCCGTCCCGGTTCGCTAAGTCGTCTAGGAGGCATCCGAACGCGTCGCGAACCCGAGTCAGTCGCGCCCGACTCGAGCCAGTCAGTATGTCCTCTCTCCACTGTGAGAGTTCACTGCTTGAGCCGAGCTGTGTAAACCGTAGCTTGCTTCGAAGAGAGTAATCACCGGCAGCGAGCAAGGCCCCTGTAAGGACGGGTAGGACATTCGTCTTAGCAAAGAGTTTGTGGAAACTTCGTGCTCGCCGCTCGAACACTTCAGGGTCGAGTTCGAACGCGGCCAGGCAACCGCGCAGCAGCGAATGATCTTCCAGCTCAAACACATGAGGTTCGAGCTCCGGCGCTGTATTTAACAGGTCGGCTTTCAGTTTTTCGTCGCTAACCTGCGCCTGGTTGAAGCTCACGATTCCGTCAAGCGTTCCGTCGATGATGAGGCGCTGCACATCGGACAGCAGCCCGTGCATCTTATCGGCACGCAACTCGTTTTCCGACGCCTCGATCAGGTTGCGCAGCATGCGAAGCCTGCGCGGAAATTCGGCGGTTGCGCGGAGCCGGTGAAGCAGCACCGCATAAAGCATTAGGGTTCGTGGCCAGCCAAGGCGCATCTGGCTTTGACAGCAGTCGGCGAACAGATTAACCGTGCTGCCCGCCGCGCCGAAAAGAACCACCTTGCCGGTGTCACTCGAGCCTAACGAAGACGGCATCAAGGCGAACAGTTCGGAGAACGCAGAAGGAATGTCCACGCCTTCCCAAGTGTCGAAGCAGCGCTCGAGGAAGTCCAGGTGCTGCACCGCCTGTTCACTGCCGGAGCCATACACCCGTTCTGCGAGCGCGTCGATATCGCCAGATGGAAGGCGCCCCTCGGACCATTCGCAGATTTCGGTAACGAAGCGGAAATAGCGCAGGAACTCGTCGTCAACGATGTTGTCGCTGCCCCGGAACGGCCAGAGCAGGTCAGCCCATTTGCCGTCGACCTTTCGAGCGAAGTCGTCGACGCGATCGGGAGCGGACTGCTCCAGCACCTGTTCGAACCGCGCCTTGAAATTCTCGAATGGCGTAAGTGGCTTTCCCCGTGAGTTCATCTTGATATAGAGGTCCTCGCTCAATCCCATCTGCTCAATCGGTAGCAGATGAAAGGAGACCGATGGCGCTTCGGTATCCACCAGCCGCTCCCAGGCCGAAACCCAGTCTGCGTCGGCGAACCGTTCATGAATCGCGTCGAGCATGACCAGCATCGACTGGATCGTCGGATCATGCCTCCACGTGTGGAGGAACCAGTGTTGGTCCTCAAACCAGGCACGAAGCTTTGCCGCCACGGGTGGACTCGAACTCGTCAGGCACGCACAGAAACGCCGTGCACCCGGACGGGTAGCGTACTCGAAACACTTCCAGCCCAGGTCCTGCTCGAGCCGGCCTGCACGCCAGGCGAGGTACCAGTGCAGCAGGAACAAGGTGGTGAGGCGCTGCTGACCATCGAGCGGCCGCAGCGTCCCACCTGTAACGTCGCCATAGATGAAGTCGAGACTGACGGTTTCGCCTTCCGACGTCACCGCGCGGTGCAGCACGTCGAGGAAACTGGCTCGAATACGCCCGACCGCATTGCCCTCCCGTCCCTGCGCATAATCGCGCTGGATGACTGGAATTTCGATGCGTTTCACCGTTGGCGCGTCCAGAGCATCTCGGCCAAATAGACCATTAAAGGAAGTCACGTAGCTTTTCATAACAGTGGTACCTCCTTCTTCAGATAAGCCCCCACGCCTTCGTCGGACGAGAGGATTGCTTTCATATAGGCCTCGCGGTCTTGAGTGCTCCAGAAATGAGCCTGTTGAGCGTCGGCGTCCGTGTAGTACTTGAGGAACACCTGGCGCGTGCAGACGGGGATGTAGCCTCCTTGCCGATCGAGATCAAGAATACGCTGGCGCTTCACTCCGAATACCGCGTTACTCAATGCGCTGTTATGTCCGCTCGCGAGAAGTGCCAGGTTTGACAGCGAATGAAGCGAATGCGATGGAGCCTGCGCCGATGCGTCGACGACCGTAAATGCCGCTGACACGTCACGGGCCAGCCGTTGGAACCCTGGCCGGTCAATGTTGGCCCCAACGTCGTCGATCCGGCTCAGCAGGGCATCGCGCTGGGCCTGATCAATAGCGGGAAAGTCCTTGAGTGCGTCGCGGTGCAGTCGGAGCCATTCGTTCCACTGGTCGGCCCTGGTGAGGGTCTCCGCATGCTGCGCGTGGATGTGCTCGAGCGACCATGCCTGTTGTCGATAGACGCGGAAAGAATAGCGCTCGGTAGAGTCCTTCATTCGCCGAACAGTCTCGACATTCATCAAGAGAAGCACGCGCGAGCACTTCTGCATATCGGAGTCATAACTCAACGATGCCACCCCTGAGGGCGTAAGGTCGAGCGTGTTCTGGATCTTCGCATTAAGCAGAGCTTCGAACTCGCTTTTCGCCTTACCTGATGCAAGCACGACCAGCTCGCTGAAACGATGCCCCACGGCGACCAGATATCCGATCTTATGGTACTGGTCCCGGTTCTCATACCAGCCCAACACGAGCGCGTGTAGCTGGACCACCTCGTTCCACAATACGTCCGGAGTACTCTCCTCCATCTTCCCGCGCAGGACGTCGAAGGTATGGAACCTTGGCCGCGCCCGCCCCCGCGGTCCGCCCGCAAGCGCATCGAGCAGCAAGGTGATGCGCGTCGGGCTGTCCGCGGTCGCCTCGTCCGCCACAAACGCCCAAACGTCCGGGTGCCGTAACTCACGCTCGAAACTGTCCCATTGCGCCGCGATCTCGTGGGCACGGTCCGCGACTCCAGCGTTACCCCGGCTACGCGAAAGCAAAAGCGCCTTGAGCAGTTCTGCGTCTGTAAGCGGGATTCTCCCTACATTCAGGCGAGTAAACAGCGTAGTGGAATCGAGCCCCTGGGGCGCCTCGTACCAGATGACCCGTACGCTCTTGCAGAGGTAGCGGAATACGTCATCGGCGACTTCCTGCCGTTTCAGGGACGTTGGTCCCTTCTGTTCGAACCAAGCCTGGATGCAGGAATACGCTTTGGAAAGATGGAAGAAATCGATATTACTGTCAGCTTGCGTCGTATCCAGTGTTTCGAGGTAGACCTCGCTCTGGGGGCGCGTGTCGTAACTGATCACGTACTGAGGACCGACGTTCTTGAGTCCTGCGCGCTGCATGTATACAAAAATCAGGTAGAGCGTCGTCAGTCGCTGTTGACCGTCGACCAGCTCCCAAGCTGTCTCGCTGTCACGTTTCACGACTACTGGCTGCAGGCTATAAGGCTGGCCCTGGCTCTCCCAGATATCGTTGAGCAGACGAGTGACTTCGAGCTCACCCCAGCGGTAGCCACGTTGGTACCGGGGCACACGAAACCGACCGACTATTTCGCCGACCAACCGGAGTTCCAGAATTGCGCTCTCTGCTTCCATTTTATCTCCAGGATCCTTACGACTAGGAAGGCTTGCCATACCTTGAATACCGATACCGGCTTTCTTTGGTCCCTCAGACTTGGTCTGGTGCCGGTCGTACGCGCTTTCGACGTTAAATTAATATTTTCAATTTGAAAAACTATTTCGGATTGTTACGCTGAACAGGGCTGAGCTTGGAGGCGCACTGTCCATAGCCCCCCGCTGATCGAGCGACCACTGGCTTGATAGCCGAACCGATCTCGTCGGACCAACTTTCGTCAGCCGGCGTCGTTACGGCTTCCCTATCAACTTGGTTGGATTATTTGGAAGCTGATCGATCGTCCCCAGCTGACGCGTATGAAATTGCTGGAGGTGGACCGAGACGAATTCCTCTCCCCGGTCAGCTAGACGAGTAATGCTCTCGCTCAGCTGTTTTAAGTCGACTGTGAGCTCATGGATGAGGTTGCCTGCCCCGTTAATGATCATCGTAAGCTTGTGCTCAACCGCTTTCTCAAGCATTTGCTTGGCTACTGCATTGTCACCGAACTTTTCTTCGATACGGGCCAAGTCTGTCATCGCCTCACTGATCGCCTCGGACTGCAACGTGAGATACCGGCGTGTCTTTTCCTCGACCAGGTCGTGCGCCCGACGCCGCAGCTCGATCTGCATCTCGCCAATCGCGCTAATCGCATTGTTGTTCATGTCCACGAACTGTTGGCGATATCGCATGACGGCTTCTGTAACGCGCTCAAAGCGGGCGATCTCTTGATCTTTTACCCACTCCTCAATCTCTCGCTCGAGCCGCTTGGTGGTGGTAACCAAATTCGCCTCCGACTCTTTCTCGCGAATGCGCGCGTCGGACTCGGCCTTGATACGGCTATGCTCGAGGTCTTTGCTATGGGCATGGCTCGCCGCCTTCGACGCTTCCGCGCGGTCGTGCTCCCAGTCGCGGAGAGGCTCGCTCACATAATCGGCAAGCGCTTCTAAGGGTTTGGCCAAGAGACTGCCAAGCTTTGATATTTGGCTAAAAAATCCCATTTATTTCTCCGTCTCTTCCGCAAAAATTCTCTCAAATAGCGCCGCCTCGCGGTGCTTCGAAAAGACGAGCATTTTGTAATTCAAATCGTCCTTTTTGGAAAAATCGAACTGGGCAGCGAGCAGCGCTTTCTTTTCGCCGATTAAATTCTTCACCAGTGCCCACTCCGCGGACAGGTCGCCTTCCCGCCCATGCTCGATGCGATTGAGCAACGCCAAGACGCAAGCTTTGAAAGCCGTCTCTGCAGCCGGAGCGACCGCGCCGTCGACTATATCGAGAAGCTCATAGTGCTCAGAGACCCACGACACGTTGAATCGGTCGATGGCCAACGCCATCAGCGCAGGGCTGCGCTCGAATCGAAACATGTCACTAAACAGCTCCACATCGCGAGAAGTGAACCGCGACGAAAGTCGAGATCTCCCTTGCCGTAGCAAGCTAAGGGTCGAAACGAGCGACTCGCGTTCCACGTCTGTCAGAAGTTTGCTGCGGCTTCGATGCCTTTGGCGACGCCGCGGGCGTCGTCGCGGATCTTGCCGATTGTCTCAATCGCTTGCTCTTCAATCAATCCACTGCTCAAATCCAGGCTTTTGGTGTAACTGCCGACCAAGTCTTTGAGCCATACCGCAGCCACGCCAGGTTCGACCTGTGACTCGTTTAAGGTCGACGAAACCTCTTTAAGGGTATCGGAAAAGAATTTAGCGCGCTCCTTGCGCAGGTCCTCTTGGATCGACCCGGCGAACTTGATCTCCTCTTTGAACTCCTTGACCAGCTCCAAATAATTGCGCTCGTATTGGAAGAGAATTTCCAGACGAGCCTTCATGTCCGCAAGCTTGCTC
>Ga0265780_10003538_pt1 | contig 20511 bp, 17 predicted proteins | sample P1T30metagenome_FD_192432 | JGI IMG/M metagenome (GOLD analysis project Ga0265780, IMG submission 192432) | Plant litter microbial communities from East Loma Ridge, Irvine, California - P1 T30 | ecosystem: Environmental > Terrestrial > Plant litter > Unclassified | place: USA: California...
CTTGAAAACTGCCGACGGGGGAACCCGTTCGTGAGTTCGAATCTCACCGCTTCCGCCAGGAAATAAAAGAAACCGCCCAAGGGGCGGTTTTTTTATTGCCTTGGCGGAAGCGAGGGAGGCCCCTGCGGGCCTCCCGGGTGAGATTCGAAGGGCTGGGCCTACGAGCCCAGCCCTCCCGAATCGCCCGTTTGCTGGCCGCGCAGCGGACAGCGTCGCGCGCCGAAGGCGCGCGGTGCATGCATGCCGAATGAAAAGATTCACAGGCAAACGGTAGTGCGGCGATTACTCCTACAATCACCGTATGAACTGCGGCGATTACACTGATATCTGCGAAGCACTTAATTAGCCGAACTGACGCAACAAACTGGGAAATTCAGTCGTGCCCGCATTACAGAGTTAAGCAACTCACATCAACCCATTACGGTCCAGCGCGGCCTTGAGCTCTTCCTTGAACACGCTGTAATCCACCGCCTTCTGGATGTAGTCAACCGCACCCAACGCCAAGGCGCGCGCACGATCGGAAGCCAGGCCCGACCCGGACACGATGATCGCCGGGACAGGCGTACCGCCATCCGCGTGCAATCGTTCCAATAATTCGAAGCCGTCGACCAGCGGCATTTTGATGTCGAGAAGGAGCAGATCGAAATCAGTCTCCTTGAGCATGCCATAGGCCTCTTCGCCATCGCGGGCGACAGTGACTTTGTAAGGAGGGTGGTAGCGGTCCAGCGCCATACGGGTCAGCATGACATCGACGCCGAGGTCATCGACCAGGAGGATTTTTTTCATCTCTCATGCTAGCAGACTGGTCGAAATGCGGCGCTCGCCAGGCTCCCAAGCCCGCAAGCCCTGATCCTTCCCCAACCTGATCCGATGCACCTGCATCGCATCGATCACATCCCCCAGCCCCGGACTGCTCGCCAGGATCGGCAAGGTCTGCGCCGCCTCCAGGAAGAACTGGCGCCGCATCCCATCCCCCTGGCTGAGAAACGCATCCTGCCACCACTCGCCGATAGCCTCGCTGGCCCGCTCCAGCGCCGCCTGCGTCACCAGGCGATCCGATTTATGGTTGTTGATCTGGCGTGAAGCCGGCATCAAATTCCAAGCGTCGCCGCAGGGCCAGGCCGCGAACGGGAAACAGTGGTCGACGTCGTATTCGTCACGCAGCCGAGCCCCCGACCACACGCAGTACACCGGCTTGCCGGCCGCCCGGATGCGTTCGACCGCGGCCCGGGCAAAGCTCGTGTCGCGGGCCGGATCGACCCAGGCCAGCAGCACGTGCGCGAGCGGGCGCACGTCGGGCCGCGTGCCGGCCGTGTAGGACTCGATCAGCCTGACCCATTCCGATACCAGCACCGGCTCGATCCAGACATTGTAATGCGTCAGCGCCTGCCAGATCTCGAGCGGGATGTGGAAGTCGCCGAGACTCCACAGGAAGGCGTCGTCGATCTGCAGCTGGGACGGCGTCGCGATCATGCGGCGCCGTGAAACCTTGAAGATCGAGGTGTCGCTCGACGGCCAGCGCAGGTGCTTCACCGGCATGTCACGGATGACTTCCGAAATCCTCGACAGGCTGCGGTGCAGGTGCTTTGCGGTCGCCCCGGTGAACACGGAACCGATCCGCAATTCGATGGGCGTCACCGGCCTGAGCGAAGTGAAATCGCCGTCGACGAAGCCCGGGCCGACTTCCGGGCGCGACGCCGACATCTGCGGCAGCGCGTTCTCGATCAGTGGCTTGTACATGCGCATCCAGAACAGCGCGACCACGCCAAGCGGTACGACGACGGCGTCCGCTTCATAGCGGGCCAGGCCCGCCGCCGTGTCGGCGATACGCGCCAGGACGCGCAGCAGCCCGATCTTGTAGGTGGAGGACTTGCGGTCGGCCAGGATCAGGTGCCGCAGCAGGGGCAGGGCGCCGAGGCCGTCGTCGGGCAGCCCCAGCACGACGCTGGTCCACGCTACCCCGGCCCGGCCCAGCTTGTCCTCGCTGTCTGTGGTGCGGACGATGCGCAGGCCGAACTGCTGGGCGAGGCTAATGAGTTCCGGCAGCGAGACTTCATGCATGGCACGCTCGACGTCCGGCGGCCCGAGCCGCAGGCTGATCGCGATGCGGCCCTTCGGCGCCAGCAGCGTCGCCAGCTTGCGCAGGGCGCGCTGGCGTGCGGCCGGCGGGATGTGCATCCAGACGGCGGACAGCAGGATCAGGTCGAAGCTCAGGCCGAGGCGGCGCACGTTTGCGAGGTCCGGCAGGCTGTCGGCGAGCCAGTGGATCCGGTTCGACGGGTGCCGCTGCCGCGCATGCGTGAGCATCGCGTTCGAGGGCTCGACGGCGACGACGTCGTAGCCATTGTCCGCGAACCAGGCGGCGTCGCGGCCCGAACCGGCGCCGACGTCGAGGATGGTGGCGCCGGGTGGCGGCAGCAGGTCGAGCAGGCTGGCGTGGACGTCCTGGAACGACAGCGACTCATATTGCTCGACCAGGCGCGCCGCATGCTGCTCATAGTGCGGGTTAGCGGTCATTCACTTGTTCATGATTATTAGATACTAATCATTGTAGTCTTGAAACGTTTCGCTTCCAACATTAGCTGCCGTCGTAACGCAGCTCCAGCAAGGTATCGTCACCGAGAGCCTTGTCGCCCAGCGGCGGCACGAAGCTCCATCCATTTTTCGCCACCGTTACGCCGACGTCCTTGCCGCCCGCATGCAGTACCACCGCCTTGAGCCTGCGCGGCGACAGGAAGTGCGTCGCCACCAGCGAGGTTCCGCATGGTCCGCCCAGCATGGCGAAGGCCTTGCGCTGCACGAAAATCAGGTCGTCGTACTCGACCGCCCAGCGCACTTCGCATTCCAGCCGCAGGTCGCCCAGGCGGCGAAAACCGGGCGGCACGCCGGGCGAGCGGACGTCGGGGCGCCAGGTGACCGAGCTGCGCTTGCGGTTCAGCATCAGTTCGGCGTCCGTATCCGCCAGGGCAGGGATTTCCGGCAGCGCAAAGCGTGCCTCATTGTCGACGTCGACCGGTACCGACGTCGCATCGCCGGCGATACGCAGCGTCACCCCATCCATGCTCTGCCCGTGTTCGCGCGGCAGCAGGACGTACTGCAGGCTGGCCTGCGGCGCCAGCGCATGGAAACGCTCGAAGGCCGCTTTGCCCTTGAGCATGGTCTTGTAGGATTTGAGCTCCGGGTTGCGCAAGCCCTGCACGTTGACGACGGCGTGGTCTTCCGTCTCCTGCGCCGATACCGGCAGGTGCAGCAGGCATGTGACGATGAACCAGAGGAATCGCGTTCCCACCATTTGCATCTCCCACCCATCAAAAGAGTCCCTGCTAGAACGGCGCACTACTGCACGGTCACCATCCTCACCGCGCAATCCGTCATGTCCAGCTCCACGATCCGCCCGCACCGGTCCCACGCCAGCAGCGTCTTGCCCACCACCGACGCCTTCGCTCCCACGGCCCCCGGCAACTCGATCTGCGCCAGCAGCCGGCCAGGCAAATCGACCAGCTGGCAATACCACCCGCCCTCGATCTCGAACTGCAGCAACACCAGATCCTCGTGCAGGCTGACCCGGGGCTTCGCCTTCGCTTGAGACAAGTCGAAACTGCCGCCCTTGCCATGCCGGCCCGATGGCAGCACGAAGGCCATGCCGCCGCTGCCATCGCCGCTGGCCTCCAGCGTGAGCTGCGCGGGCTGCTCACGGTGGCAGTCAGGCAGCACGGCGAACAGGTTCCCGGGCTGGATGGCGAAGCGCTCCCGTTGCCGCAAGCGCCGCTCCGGCAAGGCGTAGCGCCACTGCTCGACGCCGCCGTCCACCTCCAGCAGGATCGCCTGCATCCCGTCCTGCTGGTCGAACGCCACGATCCTGCCCGGCAGGTCCTTCACCTGCCACAGCACCGATTGCCCCGGCGCCGCCGTGTCCAGCGCCATCAAGCGCTCCTGTGCCACCACGCTCCAGCTGTCGCCGTCGTACTGGCTCGACCAGAACGCCAGCGGCGCGCTGAACCAGTCGCCGGCCTTGCGCTGCAAGAGGTCGATGCGGCTGACGCGCACGGTCTTTTCACGCCGTGCCAGGGCCAGCGCGTGGCGGCCGTTGCGCGCGCCGACCAGGTGGTGGGCGGGGACCGGGAAACGCGTGCGTTCCTTGCCCTGCGCGTCGGCCAGCATCACGCCGGCTTCGCCGAGTGCGAGCAGGAAATCGCCGTCGGGCAGGCGCAGCGCGTCTTCGATCGGCAGCAGGCCGCGTTCGGCAAATTCCAGGAGCAGCGGCGTGCCGCGGGCGCGCAGCGGCGTCCGACTTGGCCCGGTTGGCAGGCCGTCCTTCGGCAGGTCCGCATCGAGCACGGGATCGGCGCTGCGCGTGCGCAGCGCGGACAGCGCGTCCTGCGTGATCGTGTTGAGGCCGGCGGCGCGGTCGAGCAGCAGGCGCCGCCACAGTTCGGCGGCCAGGTGGTGGGTGGTGGCGTTGTGCTTGTCCAGGCCGGCCAGGCAGTCGCGCGCGCGCATGCGTTCGCGCGCGGCGTCTTCGCCTTCCGCGTAGAGCAGGTCCTGCACCGCGTCGCGGCGCGCCTGGCGCGCTTGCGGGTCCAGCACCAGCGTGTAGACCAGCCCTTGCACGCCGAGGCTGCCGCCGGCCTGCTCGGCCTGGTGCAGCCAGGCGCGCGCGCGGTCGCGTTCCTGCTCCAGCGGCCAGAGCGCGGTGACGGCTTCGATCAGGTTGCCGCGCGCGGCCAGCGATTGCGCCCATTCCAGCCGCAAGGCGCCGGCCTCGGCATGGTGGCGCCGTTCCAGTTCGGCGATGGCGCCGGCGAAGCTGTCGGTCAGACGCGCCAGCAGCACGGCGCGTGCCAGGTCACCGGCCATGCAATACAGGCGCACGATGACGGCGGACGGCAGTTCGAGCGTTTCCGCCAGCTGCGCGGCCTGGGCCAGGCGGCCCTTGCGCTCGAGGTAGTCGACCGCTTCCTGGCGCCGGTTCATCAGTTCCGCCAGCACGTAGACGGCTTCGTCGATGCGGCCGGCGCGGTCCAGCATCTCGAAGCTGCGCTGGTAGGTGTCGCGCAGGTAGCGCATCAGCTGGTCGTCCAGGCCGATGCTGGCGCCGGCGCCGCCCGGTCCGCGCACGTCGAGGGTGGCGCGCCGGCCGGGGACGCCGAAGGCGGGGCGGCTTGACGCCCCCGGGCTGTCGAGCGGGATCGCGTGGCGCAGCGCTTCGTCGATGTTGCCCTCCTCGAACTGGCGCAGCATCTTGCGCAGGTAGGCCGCCTGGCGCAGGCCCAGCAGCCGGGAGACGCGGGTCAGTATCGCCAGCCGCGCGAAGCGCTCCGCGAACCAGTCGCGCAAGGCCGACGACGCCGGCCCGGGCGCGCGCGCCGGCGCGCTGCCGGCCGCGCCGCCGATGCCGGGCAGGAGCAGGCGAGGCAGCAGCGCCAGCAGGCCGACGGTGCCGCCACCCGCGACCGCCGCGATCAGGGCGCCCGCACCCAGGAGGCGGCCGAGCGTGCCCAGCCCCATGCCGCCGCCGAACCCGCCCGCCGACCCGGCACGCTGGGCTTCGCGCAGGAATTCGGCGCGCTTCGGGCTGAGCGGTGGCACGGCGTCGCCCAGCAGCGCGCGCACGTCGGCGGCCGCTTCCGGGATGCCGGCGACGAAGCCGGCGCCGGGCGCGGGCGGCATCGCCAGCGCGACGCACAGCGGCAGCGCCGCCAGGTCCAGCCACGCGGACGGATCGATGCGCAGGCTGGGGTCGAGCGCTTCGGCATGCACGCCGGCGCCCAGTACCAGCACGGCGCTGCCAAGTGCAATGCCGGCGCGTTCGCCGGCCAGCAGCGGCGCGCTGGCCAGCACGCCGTCCTGTTCGACCAGCGGCAGGCCCGGTGCGCGTTCGCATTGCAGGCGGCGCGCCTGCTTCCATTCGAGCAGGTAGCCGCCGTGCAGCCGCCAGGCGCGCGCGCCGTGTTCCCACAGCGCGAGCAGGCGCCGCTGCGCTTCCGGCTCGCCCAGCAAGGCAAGGTCGAACCAGAGGGCGAGCACCATCTGGCTGCCCGTGTACAGCGGCCGGCGCACCTCATGGTTCTGCATCGTGGCCTCCAGTGCCGGTGCCGCGTTTCGACACGGCCTGCAGCAAGGGTGTCGCCATGCCGATGGCGCGCACGGTCAGCGTGCCGCTCTTCTGGCCGAGCCAGGCCAGCAGGTCCTGGTTCGGGTCGTAGCTGGCCTGGGCGATCGGCTCGGCGGATTCGAGCAGCGTGACCTGGTTATCGGGCAGGTGCAGGGTGATGCGGGTACGGCCGGGCTCGAGCACGACGAGTCCCGGCGCTTCCCGGCTCGCGTGGCGGGCGCAGCCCAGTACCACCTGGCCGTCGCGCAGCGTGATGCGGGCGGCGCCCTTGCTGTCGCCGACCTGCCAGACGCCGGGTTCCCGCTCCAGCGCATAGGTGCCGCCGCCGTTACCCCAGCCCGGCAATTCGCCGAACAGGAAGCGGGCGCCGGGGGGCAGCGAGACCAGCGGCTGTTCCGGTTGCACCTTGGCGGACATCGCATACACGTCGCTGCGCTGCATGCGGCCGACCACGTACAGCAGCCGGTCGCCGTGCTGGATGGCGCCGGTCACGCGCTCGGCCTGGAGCGCGCAGGTCGTGTCCGGCGCCGTGTGCGTCCCCGCGCGCGCGCGCCGGGTCCAGCATGCCAGGTGGCCGGCCTTGTCCAGTACCAGCACGCGTTCGACGGCCTCGGCGCCGCCCTGGTCGACCAGGTGGAAGGCCCGGGCCCAGTGCAGCGCGCCCGGCGTCGCCCGGAACAGGGGCGGGTCCGCCTGCGCGATGGCGGGGGCGGTGTGGCGGTGGAAGAACGGCCCCGGAAAACCGAAGAAATACAGCATGCCCTCGCGCAGCGCCACGGCGCCGAAGGTCCGGGTGAATACGCCGGCCGCGACGATGGTATCCATGGGCATCGGCGTCTTGCCGCGGTTGCGCGGCCGGCCCGGCTTGGCCTGCGGCGTCGACGGCACGTGATACACGGTCACGCTGCCGTCGGCCATGGGCACGCCGAGCCAGTCGCGCTGGCTGCTGAATATGGGTGGCCGCTTGAGCGAATGGACCTCGGCCGGCACCTGCGTCTTGAGCGTGCCGTCCGGCGCGTCGAAGGGGTGGCGCAGCAGCCGTACCCCATCCTCGGGCGCGGGCAGCGGCAGGACGATCGTGCGGCGCTGTCCCTGTCCGCTCAAGGTGACCTCGAGCCCGTCGCCGAGCCAGCTGCGCCGCACCAGGGCGCCTGAGCGCAGCGCCGCCGGGCACAAGGCGCCGGGGTCGCCGATCACCCAGCCATCGTCCTGCGCAGGACCCAGCACCTCGTCCCAGCGCGCCAGCCCGTCCTGGTCCAGCACGCACAGGGTGCGCGCATCGAGCAGCCGGCGCAGGGCGTCGGTGCCGTCTGCAGCATGCAGGGTGCCCGGCGCTTGCAGCACGCCCCATTCGAAGGTGGCGCCGGCCAGTTCGGCGCGCCGCGCGAGCAGGATGAACATGGCGATGTGCACCAGGCGCGGCGTGCCCAGCTGGCTTGGTCCGGCATCGAACAGGACCACGCTGCGCAGCGATTGTTCGTTGTCGGCCGGTTCGGGGCCGGTGAACAGCAGCTCGCCGCTGCCGGCGCGGCGCAGGAATTCGTCGGGCGCGGCGTCGAGCAGCGCCCATTCGCCGATCAAGAGGCGCTCGTAATGGCCGCGGCGCACGATGTCGCCGATGCCGGCCGGCTCCACCGCCACCGGAACCGCGCGCCGCCGCAGCGGCCCGACCATGGGGCTGAGACGCAGCAGCAGATCGCCCAGCGGCGCCGCATTCTCAGGCGGGAACAGCGCGAGCCAGTCGGACCAGGGACGCAGCAGGGCGGGCAGGCGCATCAATCGAACTCCCTGGTCAGCCAGTCCAGCACTTGCGCGGTGAGCGGCAGGGCGCCGTCCAGGCCCAGCACCAGTGCGGGACCGGGCCACAGCAGCAGGCTGGCATGGCCGGCGCGGCGCTGCAGCGATGCCTGCACCAGGTCGGGCGGCAGTGTCGGCGCCAGCCAGGTCGGCAGCCACAGGCCGGGCGCGTCGGGGTCGGGCGCGCAGTAGCGCACGCCGTCGATCCAGGGAAGCTGGCCGGCATCGCCGCGCAGCACCAGCAGGGCCGGGGTGGCGACCGCCGACAAGTCCTGCAGCGAAGCCGGATCGCGGCGCTTCAACTCCGCCAGCAGTGCCGGCGCCACCGTGCCCGCGGCGACCAGGCCGGCGGGCGGCAGGCTGGGTTCGCGCTCGCGCCAGGCCAGGGTGTGCATCAGGCCGCGGCGAGGCTGGCGGCCAGCGTGGCGCGCCGTTCGGCCAGGTCGGCCGGCATGCGCGCCGGGTCGAAGTTGGCGTCGATCTCGCGCAGCAGGGCTTCGGCCTGGCCGCGCTCCGGCATGCCGGCGCTGCCCAGCAGCAGGCGGTCGGCGCTGTCGAGCAGGCGCGCCAGGCGGGCCTGCGGCGTCTGTGCGCTCGCTTCAGTCACCGCCTGCAGCAGCGGATGCCTGGCCTGGTCGAGCACCTCGCGCAGGGCTTCGCGCGCGCCGAGCTGGCCGGCGCCGGTCGGGATCGCGAACAGCAGCGGCCACAGGTCGGCGCCCGTCGCCTGCCGGCGTCCGGCCAGCACGCTCGACGCGGCGATCAGGCGCTGGGCGCGCACGATGCGGCGGTCCGAGAGCGGGATGCCGGCCTGGCGCAGCTGGCGGATGGCCTGGGCCAGCGCGGGGCGCACGGCGTCCATGTCGACGTTTGGCACGGCCGCGTTCAGGAGGTCGAGGCAGGCCAGGTCGGCGCGGGTCTGGACCGGGCGCCGGCCGATCTCCCAGCCGCCGGCCAGCAAGTCTTCCAGGCGGTTGTCGGCCACCGGTTCGACGAACACGTGCAGCAGGAAGCGGTCGGCGAAGGCGGCCAGCGATTCATCCTCGGGCAGGGCGTTGGCGGCGCCGACGCAGATGCGCAGCGGGCAGCGCAGGCGCGTGTGGCCGCGCCGGAACTGGCGTTCGTTGAGCAGGCCGAGCAGGGTATTCAGGATCGCCGTCGAGCCGAGGAAGACTTCGTCGAGGAAGGCGATGTCGGCCTCGGGCAGCATGCCGGCGGTCTCGGTTTCGACCAGGCCTTCGCGCAGCTTGCCCAGGTTGACCGGACCGAACAGCTCGGACGGCTCCGTGAAGCGCCCGAGCAGGTACTCGAAATAATTGCCGCCCAGGCTGGCGGCGACGCGGCGCACCACGGCGCTCTTGGCGGTGCCGGGCGGGCCGATGACCAGCAGGTGTTCCTGGGCGACAGCGCCGAGCACCATCAGTTCGGCCAGCTGGTCGCGGTCGACCAGGCCGGGCGTGGCTTCGCGGATGGCGTCGCGCAGGCGCAAGGCGGCGTCGTGCAGGGATGGGGTCATGGGGCCACCGGGCTGATTGGGAATGTCAATAGTGCAACGGTGCAATGAGGCCGTCAAGCAACTTCATGCCGCGCCAGGGCGGGAAGGCGATCGAACCACGGCTGCACCCCCTCCAGCTGGTGCGCCAGTTGCAGCAAACTGTCCTCGCTGCCGAAGCGCCCGACGAACTGCACCCCCAGCGGCAAGCCCTGCGGCGTCCAGTACAGGGGCACGCTCATCGACGGCGTCCCCGTCAGGTTCGACAGCTGCGTGAACGGCACGAAGCGCAGGTTGTCGGTCGCGATCTTCTCGATCGCCTGGTCCAGGAGGCCCAGCCGCGCCAGCAGGCCCAATAGACCCGTCGATTGCAGGAAGCCCAGCAGGGCGCGTTCCAGCCGCGACGGATCGCCGGTCCCGTGCGGCACCGGCGGCGCGGCCAGCGTCGGCGTCATATAGAGGTCGTAGCGCCCGTGAAAATCGCCGAGCGCGCGCGAAAAGTCGTTCCAGCGGTTCAGCTGGAAGGTGAGCTCGGCGGCCGACACGCTGTTGCCCAGCGTGACCAGGATGCGGTTCATCAGCTCCAGTTTGCGCACTTGCGCCCCGGCCTGGCGCACCACGGCCGGGATCTGCCCGAAATACATGTGCAGGTAACTCTGCGCCAGCGCGTGGCCGTCGATGGCGGGTGCGGCTTCCTCGACCTCGTGGCCCAGGCCGGCCAGCAGCCTGGCCGCATGCTGCACGGCGGCCACCGCCTCCGGGTGCACCTCGGTGCCGATCGGGGAGACGGTCGAGAAGCCGATGCGCAGCTTGCCGGGCGCGCGCCGCATCGCCTCGACGTAGGGCAGGGCGGGCGGCGCGATGATGAAGGGATCGCCGGGCTGCGCGCCCTGCAGCACGTCCAGCGCCAGCGCCGAATCGCGCACGCTGCGCGAGATCACCCCCTCGGTCGAGGCGCCGAACCAGACTTCGCCGATGCCGGGGCCGGACGAGACCCGGCCGCGCGACGGCCGCAGCGCGAACAAACCGCAGCAGGCGGCCGGTATGCGCAGCGAGCCGCCGCCGTCGTTCCCGGCGGCCATCGGCACGATCCCGGATGCCACCGCGGCCGCCGCGCCGCCGCTCGAGCCGCCCGGCGTGCGGCCGAGGTCCCAGGGATTGTTGGTGCGGCCGTAGAGTTCGGGGTCGGTGGCGGCGCGGATCGCGAATTCGGGCAGGTTGGTCTTGCCGAAGATGACCAGGCCGGCGTCCAGGTAGCGCTGCACCACGTGCGCGTGGCGGGCGGGGACGTGCTTCGCCATGGCGCGGCTGGCGTAGGTGGTGGGCAGGCCGGCGTAGTCCTGCACGCCATCCTTGATCAGGAAGGGCACGCCGGCCAAGGGGCCGGACAGCGGGCGGGCCGCCTGGACGCGCGCCTGGTCTTCCATCAGGCGCACCACGGCGTTGACGCTGCCGTGCACGCGGGCTTGCTGCGCCAGCGCCAGGTCGAGCAGGCCGGCCGGCGTGACCTCGCCGGCAGCCACGCGCGCGGCGAGGGCGGTGGCGTCGTGGTTCAGGTAATCGGCTAGCTGCATCTTGTGTTCGTTCCACGGGCTGGATCAGGGCGCGATCTTGTCATGGAAGAACTGCTATCGCAAGCTCGGCCATGCTACGATGCTGTTGTCGACCGTGCCACAGAACGCCATGTCCGAAGTCTCCCAATTGCTCACCACGATCAAGCGCCAGCTCAAACTGCAGGGCAAGACCTACCGCGACGTGGCCGCCACCCTGCAACTGTCCGAAGCCAGCGTCAAGCGGCTCCTGACCTCCGATACGCTGGGCGCCGACCGCCTGGTCGAGATCAGCAACATGCTCGGCTTCACGCTGGCCGAACTGGCGCAGGAAGCGGCGCTCACCGAATACCGGCTGCGCACGCTGACGCCCGAGCAGGAAAAGGAAGTGGTGTCGGACACGCGGCTGCTGCTGGTGGCCGTTTGCGCGCTCAACCACTGGACGCTGCAGGAGATGCTGGCCGTGTACAAGCTGAGCGAGGCCGAGTGCCTGCAAAAGCTGCTGCACCTGGACCGCCTGCACCTGATCGCCCTGATGCCGGGCAACCGCATCCGCCTGAACGTGGCGCGCGATTTCGACTGGCTGCCGGACGGGCCGATCCGCCAGTTCTTCCGCACCCAGGGCCTGGACGATTTCCTCGACAGCCGCTTCGACCGCGGCGACGGCGCGCTGGCCTTCAGCCACGGCATGCTGACCGAGAGCGCGCTGGCGGCCATGCAGACCGAATTGCGCCGATTGCGCGCACGCTTCGCCGAGCTGCACGAGGAAAGCCTGGCTTCGCCGCTGCCCAAGCGGCGCGGCAGCGGCCTGCTGCTGGCGCTGCGCGTGTGGGAGCCGGCCGGTTTTACGGCGCTGCGGCGCCATCCGCATCCCGCTTCCTGAGGACAGGGTCGGTATGTCTTCGCATACCCTGCTCCTGATCGTCAGCATCCACGCCCTGGCCCTGATCTCGCCCGGCCCGGACTTCGCCGTCGTGACCCGTTATTCGATCGTGTCCGGGCGCGGCGCCGGCCTGTGGGCGGCGGCCGGCGTGGGCTCGGCGATCGGCATCTACGTGCTGGTGTCCGTGCTCGGCATGTCGCTGGTGCTGGCGGCCTTGCCCGGCCTGTCGCGCATCCTGGCGGTGGCCGGGGCGCTGTACCTGGCCTGGATCGGCATCGGGTGCCTGCGCTCCAAAGGCCGGATGCCGGACGCGCAGGCGCCGCAGGCGAAGCGCAGGACCTTCGTCACCGGCTTCCTCACCAACCTGCTCAATCCCAAGGCGATGCTGTACTTCGGCTCCGTCCTGTCCCAGGCCTTGACACCGGACCTGGCGGCGCGCGAGGTGGCACTGCTGTGGGTCGTGCTGGTGGCGGAATCCTTCCTGTGGTTCGCGCTGGTGGCGCTGCTGTTCTCTGCGAAGGCGGTGCTGGGCTGGCTGCGCCTGCACCTGATCTGGTTCGAGCGGGCCATCGGCGCCGTGCTGATCGCGCTGGCGGCCCGGGTCGCACTGCTTGCGGTGCGCTAGTCAGGTCATGGCATTGGCCTGGCCAAGCGGTCTCACGATTGGGCGCGTCTGAAGGTACGTTGCAGTTTAGGAGAGTCTCCCGGATGCCATCCAAGCTTTCGCGCGGCGGTCGGCTGCTCGGAGGCAGGCAGCAGGTCGAACAATGCCGGTGCGTTGTGATCGGGATACCACCACCAGCCGCTTTCAGGTACCGGCGTGTGGATTTCCCATTCCATTGCTTGCAGACCTGCGCGCGCCGCTTCTTCCAGTGGCACATCGAAGCGTTGCACGAATTCAGCGAATTCACCCGGTTCGTCGGCGTACCAGATGTGTGTGAAGGGCACGAATTCCGCCACGAAGCGCGGCAGAAAAATGTCCAATTGACCGCTTTCTTTCGCCTTCGAGATAAATTCCGGCGTCGGCGTATAACCGTACCATGGCGGCGTTGTATCCGATTCACCTGGAGCCAGCGCACGCAGAAACCGGACGAAACCCGAGCGTGTCCAGGGCAGCCACATGCCAGTATGTATTCCCTGCCGAAAGACGTCCGGATCATCTGCCTTGCACGCTTCTTCTACCATCCTGTCGAATTCGGCAACGAGCTTCTCCCATCCGTCCGCTTGGGCTTCCGGCTCGGAATACAATGTGCGAATTACGCCAGCGATCCGCTCCATCCGCCCCAGGATGTGTTCATCCCGGGCACGTTGCAGGATGATTGACAGGAAAGCGGTCGCGAACTCGTCAGCCAGGGATGGCTGCTCGCGGACGATGATGGCCATCTTTTCCAGCACCAGGGAATGGATCCGAACCTCATCGCCGGAGACTGATGCAAGCCCGTTTTTCTCCAGAAAGCCGACGAATTCGGCAGGCCGCAACTTGACCTCGGTATCCCTGCGGATCGCCGCCGCAAGTTCGCGCAGTTGCCCGATATCGATCGACTCTGCCGCTTCCGACAAAAGCCACATGAGAACCACATGTTCTCCAAGGTCGTCGGGCCATTGCTCCAGCAAGTTCCGTATACGGATACCATAGGTGGCATCTTCGGCTGCGCTCAGCCATTGATCGACGAGGGCCATGTTATGCACCGACGGATCGACTCGACGGGGTGCCGGTAACAGCGCGAGCTCGCACGCGGCGCTCCTGACCAGATCGGCAAATTTCCTTAGTGCTACCGGTAGGCGGATGCGAGACAAGATTTTATCGCGCGATGACGCCAGTATTTCGAGCTGCTCACTTGCCAAGCCGGCTGCCTGGCTGAAAATTGTCCATAACTTGTCGTCGCCATAGTTTTTATCGGAGAGTTGAATGACCTGGGCCGCGATCCTCTCCTTGACGCTTGCAGGCACTATCGCGTATATATCGCTGCGGGCGGTAATGACAAAGCGCTTGTCGCGTGAAGTCGATTCGATCAACCCGAACAGATCGTGGGCAAACGTGCTTTCGCCTACATAGGTACTCGTGCCCCAGAGGTCGCCGATGATCAGCAGGGTGGGGCCGCTCGTGCTGATGTGATGATTGATGCTCCCTAGCGAGAGATGCTCCCAGGCGACACGGAACGGTGGGCTGGCTTGCCGGTGGCGAGTTGCGAGGTACTTCGCCAGCATGGTCTTGCCTGCGCCAGGTGGCCCGACGAGAATGATCAGGCCGTCGCGGTCCAATCGCGCCTCGATGTCCGCAAGGTCGGCCGGCGCCACGTAACAAGGATCATGCTGCTTATCTGAAAGTCCCTCATGGGCACGGAGTATCCTTGACAACTCGTCACGCTCGAACCACGCTGGTGCAGTGCCCAACAGCCGCGCGCGGAAGGCGGCCTTCAGCTCTTGTATGCATTCCTTGACCCGAACATGCGGGACCTTGCCGGTCTCTGTCAACAGTTTCACGATGCGAAACTGCAGCAATTCGGAGGTCAAGCCTGACAATATATGGACGCGTCCTTTCAATTCCGTCGCGCGATGCTGTACGCCCGTGTCGAGGAGGTCGCTTGAAGGTACGACCGTGCTGCCATCGGCGTGCAGTGTTTCCGAATGCAGCCTAAACACGTTGGTATCGAGGCCCGCATCCGTAATGAGCATGTAGCCTGTATCATCGTTGTCCAACAGCAGATTCAGGGCACGCGCTCGCGGCATCGGCCCGCGGGCAGGCTTCGACGGCGGCAGACCATTGCCAACCACGTCGCTAAAACTTGCAGCGGTCCACGGGCCAGTGCTGCGCGTTTTCATTTGGTACAGCATGCGCCGGCCTTTCACGACCGTTGCATTTACACTGGCCGTCTGCAGGTCCGAAGCCGCTATCGGATCTGGTGCAGGGATTGGGGATGCCAGCGCCGCCTCGACATCTTCGGCATTGGCCGGCTCAACCTGCATCATGTCGATTCGCGCCTTGTCCAGCATGAGGTCTAACGCAATCCATATGGACGCGTCAATCTGGTATTCAAAACCGCGGTATCCCGGCAACCCGTTCTGTTCGCTTTTCATGATTCCCGCTTTCAGGCACGGCTGTTCATTCCGGAAGTTCAACATTTATCTTTGCAAAAGGCAAGTACTCTTGCATGATGCCGGCCGCTTCGAGCACGCTTACGTAAATGCGATTAGCAGGACGCAGTCGTCGTTTTATTGACATAGTTGCATGTGATAGAATTTGACGGGATGTGGCCATCGATCTGCCTGTAACCGGAATGCGTGCACACGCATAAAGCTGCGAATCCATCTGGTGCTGCGCTGGCGGAATCTGATTCGCTGGCGGAATCTGATTTAGTCAAGAGGGAGAGAACATGCTGTTATCGATCGACCTGAAGAATTTCAAGAGCTACAAGAAAGCGACTCTCCCTCTGGCACCGATGACGTTTTTAATCGGGGCAAATGCATCCGGCAAGAGCAATGTGCTTGAGGCCATTCGTCTGTTGAACTGGCTCGCCAAGGGCAGCCGGCTGGACGATATTTCCCGATCCATTCAAAGCGGCGAGGCGGTTGTGCGAGGCCAGGCGAATGACCTGTTTCGGGATGTCGCTGAGAGTTTCGGCTTGGGAAGTCATTTTGGTACGGCACCGAAGGGATGGAACAAGTTTGAAATTTCGATTGCACTGTCAAATGACCAACTGGTGGTGGCCGGTGAACAGGTTGGGCAGGACGCACATACCGTTCCCCTGTATCAAATCGACAGCGAACCCAGCAGGCATTCCGACGAAGTGAGCGTCGCGTACAATAACTTCAAGCGTGGCAAAAACAAGCCTCATATTCCCTGCTCGAATCGCCAGGCAATATTCTATCAATTGGAAACGCCTGGCCGGTTCAAGGCTGGGGACGATGAATCCCAGCATGTCATTCCGATGGTGACGAAGGCAGTACGGGAAACCTTGCGGAATGTCGTATTCCTGGATCCGCGCCCGGCATTGATGCGTGATTATGCTTACGTAAAAGATGATCAGATCAAGGAGGACGGGAGCAACCTGTCGGCGGTCTTGTACAGCATTTCCGAAGAAGAAAGCGAGAAGACCAAACTGCTTGACTTCATCAAGTCACTCCCGGAGCAAGACATCTCCGATATCCAGTTTATCAAAACAGATCGGAATGACGTGATGGTTCGGCTGGTGGAGACATTCGGTCACCATAGCAGGACGGTGGACGCCCCCTTGCTGTCGGACGGCACCTTGCGCGTGCTCGCTATCGGCGGTGCCCTGTTGACCGCACCGAGCGGGGCTCTCGTCATCATCGAGGAGATCGATAACGGCGTGCATCCAAGCCGCGCGAACACGCTCGTGCGGCAGCTGCAAACGATCGCGTCGGAACGGAATCTCCGTGTATTGCTGACATCGCACAATCCCGCCTTGCTGGACGCATTGCCAGATAGTGCGCTTGCCGATGTCGTCGCATGCTACCGCGATCCCGCGGAGGGCGACAGTCGCTTGATCCGGCTGGGTGATCTTGACCGTTATCCGGAATTGGCCGCGCAGGGCCCTTTGGGGCAGTTGATGACACGCCGCGTCCTGGACCGCTTCCTGAAAGATACCTCGACGGAAGCGCAGCGGAAAGCAAGTGCACTGGACTGGCTGGAACAGCTCAAGCAAAGCACCAATGAGGACGCGGAATGACAGCGATTTGTCTGATTGATACAACTGTCTTTGTCGAAATCCTCAATGTGCCGTCGAAGGCACAGTCGCACCAAAACACGCTTCAGGCCTTGGGCGAGCGCGTTCAAAAGAACGAAACGCTGTTCCTGCCCATGGCAACGATTATCGAGACTGGCAGTCACGTCGGACAGAATGGAAGCGGCAGCGCCCGGCGTTCGTGTGCGCAACGCTTTGTTCAACAAGTAACTGCGGCACTGAAAGGAAGTTCTCCGTTCAGGCCCATCAGTTTTTTACAGCCTGAACACATGGCTGCCTGGTTACAAGAGTTTCCCGATCATGCCATGGGAGGCAGTGGACTGGGCGACCTGTCGATCGTCCATGACTGGCAGCGCCTTTGTGCACTCAATGCGGGACGCAGGGTCTACATCTGGTCCTTCGATGGGCATCTTGCCGCATTCGATCGTCCCGCTACCATTTAGCGCAGCCATGTCCGTATAGGCACACGCTTGCGCATCATTCGTGCGCCCGCACCACGCCGGGCGCGGTAAGTTGGCCGGTTCGAGCGCGCTTGAGTCCTTGCGGATGGCGTCGCTCATGCATCGATCAACCATGTCGAAGGAGACGAATGATGCAGACCGTTTCGCAAGTGATATCCCGCAATGCGCGCTTCGTGGCCCCGGGCGAGAGCCTGCAGCGCGCCGCGCAGCTGATGGGGAAACTGGACGTGGCATCGTGCCCGAAGCGCTCACCGGCCTGGACCAGCGCGACCAGGCCGGGCAAAAGCTCGAGGGCCAGCCCGGCGTGACCGGCCAGCCGCGTGCCGACACCGGCGGCGAGCCGCTGAGCAATGCCGGCTCCTACGATCCGGCCGACCGCGCCAGCCTGGTGGAAAATGTCGACGGCCGCAAGCCGCCGTCCGACGCGGTCTGAGGCGCCTTTAGCGCGCCGCCGCTTCCTTGACCTCGATGCGGTAATCCCACGGCGCCAGCGTGGCGGCGGCGCCGGCCAGGGTGGTGCGCTGCGGCTGCCCGGACAGGTTCACCGTCACCTGGACCGCGTTGCCGGGCAGGGCGCGGCGGAAGGCGAACACCTTGTCGTTGCCGGTCGCGAGGACCTGGGCGCTAGCGCCGTACTGGCCGTTCCACAGCGCCGGGTTGGCGTGCTTCAGGGCCAGCAGCTCGGTGTAGAAGGGCGCATATTGATAGGTCTTCCACCCGATCGGATCCTTCTCGAAGAATTCGATGCGCTTGTCCAGCCCGGCCTCCTGGCCGCCGTAGATCAGCGGCATGCCGGGCAGCGTCGCGGCCAGCACCGCCATCGCCTTGAAGGCCGGGCCGTACAGTTCGGCGTCGCTGCCGGACCAGGAATTCTCGTCGTGGTTGCTGGTGAAGCGCATGCGGTAGGCGCCCGGCGGGAATGCCTTCGGCGGATGCTCGAGGAATCGCTGCAGCGTACGGGCGTCGGCCTTGCCCTTGGCGATGTCCTTGAAGATGTCCTTGGTGTCCCAGCCATAGGTCATGTCGAAGGCGTGTTCGTGCAGCTCGGGCTTGTCCGCTTCGGCCAGCATGAACACCGGCTTCACCTTGTCGAGGGCGGCGCGCGCCTCGTTCCAGAACGGCGTCGGCACCTTGCCGGCGACGTCGCAGCGGAAGCCGTCGACGTCGGCTTCGCGCACCCAGAACAGCATCGCGTCCTGCATCCCTTTCCACAGGTCCTTGTTGGTCCAGTCCAGGCCGGTCACGTCGGTCCAGTACTCGGGTTCGGCCCCATCCGTGTAGGTGACGGGATAGATCTCGCCCTTTTCGTTCTTCAGGTACCAGTCCTTGTGCTGGACCGTCCACGGGTTGTCGAAGGCCGTGTGGTTGGCGACCCAGTCGATGATCACGCGCATGCCCAGGCCGTGCGCCTGCTTCACCAGGCGGCGCAGGTCATCCATGGTGCCGAATTCCGGATTGACGGCGGTGTAGTCGCGCACCGCGTAATAGCTGCCCAGCGTGCCCTTGCGGTTTTTCCGGCCGATCGGCTGGACCGGCATCAGCCACAGGATGTCCACGCCCATCTTTTTCAGGCGCGGCAGGTGCCGGGCGAAGGCATTGAAGGTCCCTTCAGGCGTGTACTGGCGGATATTGACTTCGTAGATGTTGGCATTGCGCGACCAGGCGACATGCTGCATCGGTGTCATGCCGGCCTGATCGGCAGCCTGGGCGGTCGGCAAGGCGGCGCACAGCGCCAAGGTCAGTGTAGTCAGGGTACGGCCGAAATGTCTCATCTATCCCTCTGCTTTGTAGTTTAGTTACAAGTTACGCACCGTGATTCTAAGCGCGAAATGGATGGGGCGCCAATCCTGGCGCATGGACGGTGTCGGACTCGACTGACAATACGGCGGGATGAATTGACCTTGGGTTTGTGAGATATTGGACAGATAAGGTCGCTGTGAACGGGGTAAGGTTGAGCTGTACAAAGGATCTCGCCATGAACAAGGGTTTCGTTGCCTGTTGCGTGCTCGGTGGTAGCACGATCAGTGCGTTTGCACAGGACACCACCTACACCGGGGAAAAGCCCGGCGGACACGATATTGCCGTGTTCACGGCCCAGCCGGCGTCCAATGCCCACGGTGCCGCGGACTGGAGCACGCCACGGCGGCGCGCCCATGGCCGCCGCGACACGCCGGGCGTCAGCGAGGGACCCGGCGGCATCGTGCTGGGACGCCAGTACAACCTGGAATTCCTGACCCGGGCCGACGTCGGCGATCCTTTCCACACCGGCATGGCGGGCGGACCCAGCAACCTGGTCAACCCCAGCGGCAGCCTGGTATCGAGCGGCGTGCGCTACTACAGTACCCGCATGGATCACGTCTCGACCGACGCCTCCTGGACCGTGGACACTTTGGGCGGCAACTCCATGGCCAACCGCGCATGGGGCATGACGGTCGGCGTCGACTACGGCAGCGTGTCGCTGCGCGCGGCGCACCAGAACCGCCACGTGGCCCAGGTCCAGCTGTACAACCTGGTCGGCAACAACCTGGATGCCAAGAACTCGATCGTCGCGGCCAACCTGCGCACGCGCTGGGGCACGGCCTACGCGGCCTACGCCGCCAACCGCGGCTGGGGCAGCTCGCCGCTGTACAACCCGGACAATCCCTATGCCGCGGGCGTGGCCAGCACCTCGTCGACCGACAGCCGCGACACCATGGCCGGCGTGGCGGTGCCGCTGACCAGTTCGACCACTTTCCTGGCCTCCTTCATCCACAAGAACGACCGCGACCTGGCCAACCGCGACGCCAACCAGTTCGCGGTCGGCGCCAGTTACGTCGTGTCGCGCAAGACCGACTTCTACGCGGCGGTATCGCACACGGCCAATACGAACAGCAACGGCACCCTGATCGGCAACGCGGCGCGCGGCAGCGGCAGTGCGGCTGTGAACGTGGGCATGCGCCACGCGTTCTAGTTTTCGGGTAGCCTGTACCCATGTTTCATAGATTGCAATGGAGGACTTATGACTGGCACGAGCACACTTGATCCGGACAACTTTCCGGAAGCACCAGACCGCAGCCTGGGCAAAGGCCACGGCATCGATTCGCTCGGCCCGAGCGACGTATCCGATTCCGGCAGCGACGTGGTCGGCGGCCCCGGCTTTGCCGCCAACCTGGACGACGACCAGGTACTGAACCTGGACACCGGCACCACCTCGGACAACGAGGCCAGCTACGCCCACGACAGTTCCGGCGCCGACCTGGGCGACCCGAACCTGGAAAGCGACAGCGATTTCGGCGGCACCGGTGAACGCGCCGCCGCCGGCCGCGACATCGTGGCGCGCGACGGCCGCGACATCGGCACCGACCACATCGAATCGATTCCGGACCTGCCGCTGACGGACGAGGACGTGGATTTCCTCGGCAGCGAGCCGCCGAAGGGGCCGGCGCCGGGTAAGTAATCGGCATCCGCATCCATTCAAAAGGCCGGGCAGTTTGCACTGCCCGGCCTTTTTCGTGGTGATGCGTACGC
>Ga0265780_10003539_pt1 | contig 20504 bp, 17 predicted proteins | sample P1T30metagenome_FD_192432 | JGI IMG/M metagenome (GOLD analysis project Ga0265780, IMG submission 192432) | Plant litter microbial communities from East Loma Ridge, Irvine, California - P1 T30 | ecosystem: Environmental > Terrestrial > Plant litter > Unclassified | place: USA: California...
GCTCACGCCGGTGCACGACGATAACTCGGTGGTGCGCAAGATGCGGGTGGTCAAGATGCGCGGCCAGGCCCACCTGAATGGCTCGCACACCTTCCGCATCACCGACGATGGCATCCGGGTCTATCCGCGCATCCTGCCGCCGCTGGCGGCCGACTATCACGAGGGCGCGCAGGTCGACCGGGATCCGGAGCGCATCGCGACCGGCACGCCCGATCTCGACAGCCTGCTCAATGGCGGCCTGCCGCAAGGGCACTCGCTGCTGGTGTCGGGGCCGAGCGGCTGCGGCAAGACCATCCTGGGCACGCGTTTCCTGCAAGAAGGCGCGCGCCAGGGCGAGAAGGGCGTGGCGGTGTCGTTCGAGAAGGGGGCTTCGCGCCTGCGCAACGCCGAGCTGGCCTCACTGGTGCAGAGCGGCGACGTGCAGATGGTCGAGAGCCGCAAGATCGACCTCACGGTCGACGAGCTGCTCGACGAAATGAACGACGCGATCGACCGTACCGGCGCGCGCCGGGTGGTGGTCGATTCGCTGTCCGAGCTGGCGCTGTACCTGGCGCCGGAAGGCCGCAACCAGTTGCGCGCCACCGTGTTCCAGATGCTGACGGCACTGGCCAAGCGTGGTGTGAGCGTGCTGGTGACGATGGGCCTGGACGACGATTTCACGCAACTGCGTTTCAGCCAGGCCGATGTCGCCTATCTCACCGACGCCATCGTACTGATGCGCTTTGGCGAGAGCGGGGGCCAGCTGCGCCGCTTCATTTCGGTGGTCAAGGTGCGCGGCAGCGCCCACAGCACCGACCTGCGCGAGTTCCAGATCGGCGATGACGGCATCCACATCGCGCCGGTGGCCACCGAATACGAGGGCGTGCTGCACGGCCTGCCCATCACACGCGGAAATCCCTGAATGAATCTCGTGGCGGCGACACCAGGTATCGGGAATGACGACCTTGCGCTCCGTCTGGCGGCGCTGGAGGTCGAGAACGCGCAGTTGCGGCGCGACCTCGATGCCAGCTGCCTGATGGCGGCCAGCCTGCGCGAGGCAAACGAGCACCTGGTGCTGGCGGCGGTCGACGCCCAGACCTCGCGCGACGACGCCGAAGAAACCAATCGCCGCCAGAACGAATTCCTGGCCATGCTGGCGCACGAGTTGCGTAATCCACTGGTGCCGATCAGCGTATCGGCCAGCCTGCTCGAACGCGCGCCGGCCATCGAGGGTTCGCTGGTACGGCTGACCAATGTGATCCAGCGCCAGGTCGACCATATGGCGCGCCTGCTGGACGACCTGCTCGACGCGGCGCGCCTGTCCAGTGGCAAGATCACGCTGGCGGTCGAGCCGCTGCGCCTGGCCGAAATACTTGAACACGCCGCCGAGACCGTGATGCCGCGCGTGCGCGAGCGCGGCCAGGAGCTGGTCGTCGGCAGCGCCGGCGCCGACCTGCTGGTCGATGGCGACCGCGTGCGCCTGACCCAGGTGTTTACGAACCTGTTGAGCAACGCCTCGAAATACACCCAGGACGGCGGCCGGATCGAGGTCACGGTGGATGCTGCCGAATCAATCACCGTCACCATCGCCGACAACGGCTCCGGCATGTCGCCGGAGACGCTCGGCAACGCCTTCGACCTGTTCACCCAGGGCCCGCGCTCGCTGGCGCGCTCGGAAGGCGGCCTTGGCGTCGGCCTGAATGTGGTGCGCAACCTGGTGACCATGCATGGCGGCAGTGTCAGCGCGGCCAGTGGCGGGTTGGGGCAGGGCAGCACCTTCACGGTCGGCCTGCCGCTGTCGGTGGCGGCAGGCGCCGCCGCCGCGCGGCCTGCGTCGGTGAATACCACCAGCCCGGCGCGGCGCATCCTGATCGTCGAAGACAATGTCGACGCCTCGGACGTGCTGCGCATGCTGCTTGAAATCGAAGGCCACCAGGTCGAGATCGCAGGCGACGGCCACGCAGGGCTGGCGCTGGCGCTGGCAGGCAGGTTCGACGCCATTGTGTGCGACATCGGACTGCCGGGCCTGGACGGCCTTGAACTGATCGCGCGCCTGCGCGCCGCGCCGCCCAGCTTGCGGCCATTCACGATCGCCCTGTCGGGCTATGGCCAGCCGCAGGACCGCGAGCGCGCGCTGACGGCCGGGTTCGACCGCTACCTGGTCAAGCCGGTCGCGCCGGCGGTACTGTTCGAGGCGCTGGCCGGGACAGTGCCGGCCCGCTGATCACATTCAGCCGGCGCGCAGCAGCCGTTCCAGCCGCGCCACCGCCTCTTCGATCCGCTCATATTTGGTCGCATACGAAAAGCGCACGTGGCGCTGCGGCGCCGCCACGCCGAAATCGTCGCCCGGCACGATCGCCACATGGGCATCGTGCAGCACCGCCATGCTGAACGCCGCGCTGTCGTGGCGCAGTGGATGCGCCACCTGATCGAGGTCGGCATACACATAGAACGCCCCATCCGGCATCACCGGCACGCCGAAACCCAGCGCGCGCAGGGCCGGCACCAGGTAGTCGCGGCGGCGCTGGAATTCCAGGCGGCGCTGTTCGAACATCGCCAGCGCCTCCGGATGGAAGCAGGCCAGCGCCGCATGCTGGGCCACGGTCGGCGCGCAGATGAACAGGTTCTGGGCCAGCTTCTCGAATACGGTAACCAGGCTGTCGGGCACCACCAGCCACCCCAGCCGCCAGCCGGTCATATTGAAATACTTGGAGAAGCTGTTGACGGTGATGACATCCGGGTCGAGCGCCAGCGCGCTCACTGGCTGGTGGTCGTACGACAGGCCCTGGTAGATTTCGTCGACGATTGCGAAGCCGCCCCGCGCGCGCACCGCCGCCAGCATGTCGCGCAGCTGTTCCGGCGTCATGGAAGTGCCGGTCGGGTTCGAGGGCGAGGCCACCAGCACGCCCCGGGTACGCTCGGTCCAGCGCTCGTTGACGTGGTGCGCGCCGAGCTGGTAGCGGTCTTCGTGCGAGGACGGCACCAGCACCGGCGTGCCGCCGAAGCTCGAGACGAAGTGGCGGTTGCACGGATAGGACGGGTCGGGCATCAGGACTTCGTCGCCCTCGGATACCAGCGCGGCGCAGGCCAGCAGCAGGCCGGCCGAGGCTCCGGCGGTGATCACGATGCGGCGCGGATCGATGCCCAGGCCCTGCACGGCGGCGTAGTGGCCGGAGATCGCGTCGCGCAATTCGCGCAGGCCGAGCGACTCGGTGTACTGGGTGATGCCGCCGCGGATCGCCTCGATCGCGGCGCTGGCGACGATGTCGGGCGCCGTGAAATCGGGTTCGCCGACGCTCATGCTGATGACGTCGTGGCCGGCGCGTTTCAGTTCGCCGGCGGCTTTGACCATCTCCATGACGCGAAAAGGTTCGATCGCGTGCACGCGCTGCGCGACCTGCAGCGCGCGCGCCGCCTGGAGTTCTGGGGAAGGAATGAGAGACATGAAGATGACCGGGAACGAAGGAACCCGGCCATCTTACAAGAAGCGGCCTAGCCGTGCGAGTGGTGCGTGGCCGTCAGGCGGCGCATCAATGGCAGCGCCGCCAGCGCGATGAAGGTGCAGGCAATCGCCGCCAGGCCCAGTTTGTTGAACAGGCCCGTATAGATCGGCAGCGTCTGCAGCGGGTCGGTCATCCCTTCCGGTACGCTGGCCATGGTGGCGACCAGGCCGCCCAGGTATTGCGAGATGCCGACTGCGACGAAATACGCGCCCATCATGAAGCCGCCCATCCGCGCCGGCACGTAGCGCGCGATCATCGCCAGCCCCAGGCCGCTCACCAGCAGTTCGCCCAGCGAGTAGAGGCCGTAGCCTGCGATCATGATCCACGACGAGGTCAGGCCATTGACGGCGAAGGCGCCGGCGAAACCGTAGGTGAAGAAGCCGGCCGCCACCACCGCGAAGCCGAGCGCGAACTTGGCCGCGATCGAGATGTCCAGCTTGCCGCCGCTCGAACGCGCATAGAACCAGGCCAGCACGGGGCTCAGGACCATGATCCAGATCGCGTTGAGCGCCTGGAACTGGGCCGGCGACCAGGTGAACAGATGGCTGCCGAACAGGCTGAATTCGAGGTCGACGTTACGCAGGGCGAACAGCGACAGCGAGGTCGACATCTGCTGGTAGAAGATGAAGAAGAACACGGTCTGCAGCGTCAGCACCAGCGCCGCCACCAGGCCGGCTCGCTCGCTGGCCTGGCTGGTGCGGATCAGGTGGATGAAGATGCCCAGCACGACGAAGCCGGCGACATACACGAACAGGCGCGCCAGCCACTGGTATTCGAGGATGAAGGCCGAAGCGATGGCGGCCAGTACGCCGCCGCCCAGCACCAGGGCCAGCTTGCCCCAGTCGAGCGGCAGCTCGTCCGGCGGCGAGCCGATATGGCTGACTGTGCGGCGCAGCACGCCGACCGTCAGCAGGCCGACCCACAGGCCGACGCTGCAGAAGGCGAACGCCATGTGCCAGCCGAGGTCTCCGCTAGAAGTGGCGTTGAAATGGTCCTTGATGGCTGGCGTGGCCAGCATCGAGACGGTCGAGCCGACATTCACCGCCATATAGTAGATGGTGAAGGCGCTGTCGATCTTGGCGTCGTCGCCCTCGTAAATTTTGCGCACCAGGTTGGCGGTGTTCGGTTTGAACAGGCCGTTGCCGACCACGATCACGCCCAGCGCGGCGAAGGTCAGCCAGGTATCGGTGATCGGGACGCCCATCAGCGCGTAGCCGAGCGAGAGGATGATGGCGCCGATGACCATGCAGCGGCGCGTGCCGAGCACCTTGTCGCCGATCCAGCCGCCGATGGCCGGGGCCACGTAGATCAGGGCCGCGGCAGCGCCCCACACCAGGGTGGCGCGGGTGTCGTCGAAGCCCAGGCGCTGGACCATGAAGTAGACGATCAGCGCCTGCATGCCGTAGTAGCCGAAGCGCTCCCACAACTCGATCAGGGCGATTGTCATGAACGAGCGGGTCTGGCTGACCGCGGGCGCGTTCCGAATGTCCAACTGGCTTTGCATACGATTCCTTCGATACTGGCGCCGCCAGCTGACGGCGCAAAAGCCGTCGATCCTATGCCTTTTGCATGAACTTGGCAATGCCGGTGCTTGGCGACGTATTGACAGATTCCCGACATCTTCTCGACAATAATCCAGAAAATGCACGCAGCCGTTTGCCTAGAATTCCCGCATCGACAAGACGCCGGCCTCGCGCCGGCCCACTTCTGAGACTGGGGAGCCGTATGCATCAACACATCAAATTCACCGCCATGAGCATGGCCTGCGCGCTGCTGCTGGCCGGCTGTGGAGGATCGAGCGACGACGACAAGGACGAACCTAAGCCGCCGGTCGTGGTCCAGCCAACCCCGGTCGCCACCAGCGTCGACCTGCTCACCAGCACCACACGCGGCATGGAGAGCGTGGCCTACCACGGCGGCTTCGCCTATCTGTCGCTGGCCAATAGCAAAACCGAAGGGTCGGCCGTGCTCAAGACCGCGCTGCCGGTCACCCGCACGTCTTCCTGGGCTGCCGTCGGACTGGGCGCCTGCGCCATGGGCAAGCAGGGCGACTTCATCGTGCGCGCCCCGAAGCTCAAGATGGTCGGCGACGATATGTGGCTGATGCAGCCGTGGGCGGATCTGCCTTCTGCCAGCGCCGAGCACGCGGCCTGCACGCTGGTGGCCGGCACCTCGACCTTTATGCCGCGCGACCAGGACCTGCGCGTGTGCACCGGCAGCTTCTGCGAGACGCTGGCGCCGCAGGACATCAAGATCGCCGGCAAGCGCCTGTACAGCAATCCTGGCGCCGGCGTGAACCTGTTCACCTCCAGCGACGCCGGCAATACCTGGAAGGTGATCCGCGGCCAGAAAGCGTCGATGATCTGCACCCCGACCAAGTTCCACGTGATCGGCGACCGTGTGCTGGTCGGCGGCGAGTGCCCGCTCGACATGGCGTTCGTCGAGGCCTACGGGCTCACTAGCGACGGCAGCGCGCTGACCAGCGAAGCGAAGCTGGCGATCTCCCTGCCGGCGCTGGAGAACCGCAACGTCCAGTTCATCGAGTCGGTACCGGAGTCCAGGCGCGTCTTCATCGGCGTCGAGGGCGGCCTGCTGCGCAGCGACGATAACGGCGCCAGCTTCAAGTTCGTGATCCAGGAACCGCTCTCGGGCGGCAAAGCCTACCCGTACATCCACTCCTTCCTGCCGGTGAAGGGCAAACCGGACACCGTGGTGATCGGCGGCTTCGACAAGGCCACCCAGCAGGCCTATCTCGCCTGGTCGAAGGACGGTGGCACGACCTGGACCGACATCTCCAAGCTGACCCCGAACCACGGCAAGACCCCGGCCGCCGGCGCGACCGTCATGATCACGGGCCTTGCCGAAGATGCGCAGGGCCGCATCCTGGTTACCATGAACGAGACCGGCGAAGGGCAGGGCAAGCTGCTGCAGCTCACGCTCGGGACGAATTAAGGTGGCCTGCCTCGCTGCTTACACATTCGCGACATTCAGCCGACAATAATCCTCCACATGTCCTGGCCGGCTTGCCTAGAATTCCATACTTCGAGCAGGCGCCATTCGCGGCGCTTGCCGGCCAATGACAAGATCTGGGGAGTCGCATGCATCAACGTATATCATCCACCATCCTCGGCGCCGCCTGCGCGCTGCTGCTGGCTGCCTGCGGCGGTTCAAGCAACGACCAAGTCGCCGCACCTCCGCCACCAGTGGCGGTGGCGCCGGTAGCCACCAAGCTTGAGACCCTGTCGAGCAGCGCGCGCATGATGGACAGCGTGGTGTTCAGCGGTGGCCGCGCCTACCTTTCGCTGGCCAATAGCGCTACCGAAGGTTCCGCCGTGCTGTCGGCGCCACTGCCCCTGGCTGCCAATTCGACCTGGAGCCCGGTCGGCCTGGGCGCCTGCGGCATGGCGCCGGTCGGCGACTTCATCATGCGCTCGCCGAAACTCAAGATGGTGGGCGGCGATATGTGGCTGATGCAGCCGTGGGCCGACACGCCGGACGCCAGCAGCGACCATTCGACCTGCACCCTGGTGGCCAATACCGCCAGCTTCATCCCGCGCGACCAGGACCTGCGCACCTGCAATCCGTACTTCTGCGAGACGCTGTCGATGCAGGACCTCAAGCAGTCCGGGGACCGCCTGTACAGCAATGCGGGCGCCGGCAACAACCTGCTCACCTCGAAGGACAAGGGCAATACCTGGCAGGTGATCCGCGGTTCGAAGGATTCGCAGATGTGCTATCCGTCCAAGTTCCACGTGCTTGGCGACCGGGTGCTGGTCGGCGGCGAGTGCCCGCTGGACTTCGCCTTTGTCGCGGCCTACCGCCTGAGCGCCGACGGCGGCGCGCTGGCCAGCGAAGACAAGCTGCCGATCACGCTGCCGGAAATGGAAAACCGCAACGTCCAGTTCATCGAGCCGGTGCCGGACACGCAGATGATCTTCATCGGCGTCGAAGGTGGCTTGCTGCGCAGCGTTGATAGCGGCAACAGCTTCAAGTTCGTGATCCACGAACCTCTCTCGGACGCCAAGGGCTACCCCTACATCGGCGCGTTCCTGCCGCTTAAGGACAAGCCCGAGACGCTGGTGGTGGGCGGCTTCGACAAGATGCACGGCCGTCCTTACCTGGCCTGGTCCAGCGACGGCGGCGCGTCGTGGAAGGATATCTCGGCGCTGGTGCCGGGCTACGAGCGCACGACCGACGACGAGTTCAGCACCCCTTCGGTGTCGGCAATTACCCAGGATCCGCAAGGCCGCATCCTGGTGGTGGTCAACGAGCGCGCCGACGGCCAGGGCCGCCTGCTGCAGCTGACGCTCGGCAGCAAGTAACAGCAAACAAGCTTCAGATTGGCTTCACGCCCCGCGCACGCCCCAAGGCGGCGCGGGGCGTTTCGTTTGTGTCAAGACTGTCTCAATGCTGTGAATTCTGTCATGCTCACGGTTGCGGTTTCCTCTATGGAGCTGCTCTGTTCACAACAACGATAACGAAGACATGACTACAGCCACGTTCGTCCGCCTGGCGCTGTGCCTTGCCGCCATCCCCGCCGCCAGTCCGCTCGCCTTTGCCCAGGATGCCGGGCGCCAGTTCACCGGCGTCACGCGCAACCAGAACACCCTCGAGATCGCGACCAACGACGGCCGCTACCTGATCAAGCCGTATTCGAGCACCATCGTCGAGACCACCTTCATCCCCAAGGGTGAGCAGTTCGACGCGGCGTCGCACGCGGTGATCCTGGCCCCGGTGCAGGTCGCGGCCACGCTCAAGGACGAGGGCAGCCGCCTGACCTATGCGGTCGACGGCGGCATCAGCGTCACGGTCGACAAGCGCCCGCTGCGCATCAGCTACGCCTACAAGGGCCAGCCGCTGGTGGCCGAGAAGGGCGGCTTCAAGCGCGAAGCCGGTCATGACATCATCGAATTCGCACTGGACGATGGCGAGGCGCTGTATGGCGCCGGCGCGCGCGCGGTCGGCATGAACCGCCGCGGCAACCGCTTCCGCCTGTACAACAAGGCCCACTACGGCTACGAAGAACGCTCCGAGCTGCTCAACTACACGATTCCGGTGGCGCTGTCTTCCAAGAAGTACGCCATCCACTTCGATAACCCGCAGACCGGCTGGCTCGATTTCGACAGCCGCAAGGACGGCACGCTGCGCTACGAGGTGATCGGCGGACGCAAGACCTACCAGGTGGTGGCCGGCGACAGCTGGGACCACCTGATGGCCGGCTACACCGGCTTGACCGGCCGCCAGCCGCTGCCGCCGCGCTGGGCCTTCGGCAACTTCGCCAGCCGCTTCGGCTACAAGTCCGAGGCCGAGACGCGCGCCGTGGTCGAGAAATTCGCGCAAGAGAAGATCCCGCTCGACGCCGTCATCCTCGACCTGTACTGGTTCGGCAAGACGGTGCAGGGCACGATGGGCAATATGGACTGGGACCGCGACACCTTCCCGCACGCCGAAAAGATGATGGCCGACTTCAAGGCCAAGGGCGTCAAGACCGTCGTGGTGACTGAGCCGTTCGTGCTGACGACGTCGAAGCGCTGGCAGGATGCGGTCGACAAGCAGGTGCTGGCGACCGATAGAGCGGGCAAGCCGTACGTTTACGATTTCTATTTCGGGAACACCGGCCTGATCGACATCTACAAGAAGGAAGGCCGCGACTGGTGGTGGAATATCTACCGCACCCTCAAACAGCAGGGCGTTACCGGCTGGTGGGGCGACCTGGGCGAGCCCGAACTGCACCCGGCCGACCTGCAGCACGCCACCGGCCCGGCCGACCAGGTCCACAACGTCTATGGCCACGACTGGGCGCGCCTGATCGCTGAAGGTTACAAACAAGAGTTCCCGGCCGAGCGGCCCTTCATCCTGATGCGTGCCGGTTACTCGGGCTCGCAGCGCTTCGGCATGATTCCGTGGTCGGGCGACGTCAGCCGCAGCTGGGGCGGCCTGCAGTCGCAGATGGAGATCTCGCTGCAGATGGGCATGCAGGGTCTGGCGTATATGCACTCGGACCTCGGCGGCTTCGCCGGCGCGGTGCTGGACGACGAGCTGTACGTGCGCTGGCTGCAGTACGGCGTGTTCCAGCCGATCTTCCGCCCGCATGCGCAAGAGGCGGTGGCGTCCGAGCCGGTGTTCCGCACCGAGCGCACCAAGGTGCTGGCGCGCGAAGCGGTGTGGCTGCGCTACGCCATGCTGCCGTATAACTATACGATCGCTTTCGACAATCAGCAGACCGGCATGCCGCTGATGCGGCCCCTGATGTTCGTCGAGACCGATCCGGCCCAGCCGGCCGAGCGTTCGTCGACCTATCTGTGGGGCCCGGACTTCCTGGTCACGCCGATCGTCAAGCCGGGCGCGACCCGCGCCGAGGTCTATTTCCCGAATGCCGGCAGCGTGTGGTTCGACTTCCATACCGGCCAGGCGCACAAGGGCGGCATCCTCGAGACGGTCAAGGCAGTCGAGGCCAATATCCCGGTGTACGTGCGCGCCGGCGCCTTCGTGCCGATGGCGAAGGTGGTGCAGACCACGCGCGACTACACGGGCCGCGAGATCGACCTGCACTACTACCACGATGCGTCGGTGGCGGCGTCGAACGGCAAGATGTACCACGACGACGGCGAGACCGCGAACGCGTTCGTACAGGGCAAATACGAGATCGTGCGCTTCGACAGCACATTCGCCGGCAAGCAGCTCGAGATCGGTTTTGCGACCGAGACCGGCAAGGCGATGGAAGCGGCCGAGCGGGGCTTTGCGCTCAAGGTGCACAATGTGACGACCAAGCCGCGCGCCGTCACGGTCGACGGCCGCGCCGTGCGCTTCGTGTTCAACGCCCAGCAGCACCTGCTGGAAGTGCCGGTCGCGGCGCGCAAGGGCCAGGCCGCGAAGGTCGTGGTCTCGCTCTGAGCACAGGGGGGAGGTAACGAACGTTGCCATTTTGTGAACGACGCTACATTGGATGCTTCACCTGAGGAGCATCCAATGAGCGTCACCATTCCCAGTAATCCCATTCCCTACCGTAGCGACGTCGAGCTGGTCGCCATCGATGAAGCGGAAACCATTCACGCGCTGCAGGTCGTGTTCGCCAATATGGCGAAGAAGGTGGCCGAGGCCGAGGGCCACGCCAACCGCGCCGTCCATGCCAAGGGCCACGCGCTGGTACGCGGCAAGCTGACCGTCCTTGATAACCTCCCGCCGCAGCTGGCACAGGGCCTGTTTGCACAAGCCGGCGCCTATGACGTGCTGCTGCGCTGGTCGTCCCCGCCGGCCGAGCAGCTGCCCGATGGCGTATCGACGCCGCGCGCGGTCGCGATGAAGGTGCTGGACGTGCCCGGCGAACGCTTCGACACGGCCAAGCAGGGCAAGTCGCAGGACTTCCTGATGGTGAACGGCCCGGCCTTCAATGCGCCCGACCCGCAAACCTTCCTCAAGAACGTCAAGATGCTGGCGGCCACCACCAACCGTTCCGAGACCGGCAAGAAGGTCATCTCGACCGTGATGCGCGGTGTCGAGGCGGCGCTGGAGGCGGTGGGCGCCGAGAGCGGCTCGCTCAAGTCAATGGGCGGCGAACCGCAGCACCATCCGCTGGGCGAGACCTTCTTCAGCCAGACACCGTACCGCTACGGTGACTATATGGCCAAGCTGTCGCTGGCGCCGGTAGCGCCGGCGCTGCTGTCGCTCGACGGTTCGACCATCCCGAACGAGGACGACGCCCAGCGCAACGCGATCGGCCAGCACTTCGCCAGCCAGGGCGGCGAGTGGGAACTGCGGGTGCAGCTGAACGTCGACCTGGACAAGATGCCGATCGAGAATGCCGCCGAAGCGTGGCCGCAGGAACTGAGCCCGTATATCGCGGTGGCGCGCGTGCGCCTGGAGCCGCAGACGAGCTGGGATGCCGGTTCGCAGCGCCTGGAAGACGAAACCGCCTTCGATCAGTGGAACTGCCTGGTGGCGCATCGGCCGCTGGGCGCCGTCAACCGCGCGCGGCGCGAGGTGATGGCGGTGTCGCGTCAATTCAGGTCAGAGTTCAACCGGTGTCCGATTCACGAACCATCAGCGTGATCGCTGGCTGTCATGTGGGGTGGACGGCTCGCCGTCCACGCGGCGATGGTTGGCAGCGAGATCATCCGGCGCGGCACTGGAACCGGTAACGATCACCGCGTGGACGGCAGAGCCGTCCACCCCACGGTGCATCCGCGGCCGCAGGTCAACGCGCCACGATGAGCCGCAGTCCAAGCCCAATGAACACCGCCCCTGCGATCCGGTCCAGCCACATGCCTGCCCTGGGCGTGCGGTTCAACCACTGCCCGATCGATCCCGAAAAATAGCCGAGCAGGCCGAAGATCACAGCCGCCTGCAGCGTGAACACGAGCCCCAGCATGCCGATCTGCAGATTGGCGTCGCCGCGCGCGGCGACCACGAACTGCGGCAGGAACGATAAGAAGAACAGCACCACCTTCGGATTGATGACTGCCGCCACCAGCCCCTTGGCGAACATGCGTCCAGTCGATTCATCAAGCACGCCGACTGCCGCCACGCGCGCGCCGCCGCGGCTGCGGATCGCGCCCCAGCCCATCCAGATCAGGTACAGGCCACCGGCGACCTTGAGCGCGGTGAAGGCCGTCGGCGAGGCCGCGATCAGCGCGCTCACGCCGATCACCGCCAGTACGGTGTGGCTGATGCAGCCCAACGCGCAGCCCAGGCCGAAGGCGACGCCGCGCGCGCGGCCCTTGGCGATGCCGGTGCTGAGCACCATCAGGTTATCGGGACCGGGCGAAAGAGTGATGAGGATGGCGGCGGCGAGAAAGCCGAAGAGCTGTTCGGGTGAGAGCATGGGGGCTGTACAAAATGGAAACGGACGGACAGGATAACCCATGTCCGCCCGCCGTTAGAAGCTACGCCGCGCTTACGACTTCTTGCAGCTCAGTTCCTTGGCATTCTCGCCCCACTTGATGGTGACCTTGCCCTGATGTTCCTTGAATTCGTCGCCGCGGTTGCGGTAGGCGACACCGCTGGCGGTCTTGTCGCCGCGCAGCAGCACGTGCTGCTTGTCGCGCACGGCGACCATCGAGGCCGGCGTGGTCTCAAGGAAGGTGGCGCTGATCTTGCTGCGGTCGCTGCAGGTGAAGTTGACCGGGCCGGTGGCCTTGGCAACCTTGTAGGCCGCATTCAGTTGCAGCGCGCGCGTGCCGTAGGCGTTGTCGATGCAGCTCTTCATGTCCTTGGCGTCGGCGCACTGCTTCACGCCGTCCCACCACTTGGTGTGCTCTTCCTGCAGCTGTTTCGATGGACCGGCATCGAGTTTCTCGAGCGCCGCGCGGTACATGGCGAACACCAGGCCTTCGGATTCGGCCGATCCCGGATGGGCGCAGACCTTGGCTTCGGCAGTGCCGATGCCCTTGGCGCAGAAGCCCGGCATCGAGACGGCCTGGGCGCCCAGGGGCAGGGCGAGGATGGCGGCGAGGGTGAGGATTCGTTTCATGGGGTGCTCCTTGATAGGGTGGGGATGCGGCGCGGCGTCATGCGCGCAGCCGCTTGGAATAGGAAAGTTCAGGCCTGGAGCTTGCCCAGGTCGAGTTCGACCCAGGTCGGCGCATGGTCGCTCGGTTTTTCCCAGCCGCGCACGAACTTGTCGACGCCCGCGTCTTTCAACGCCGGTTGCAGCGTGGGGCTGAGCAGCAGGTGATCGATGCGGATACCGGCGTCGCGCCCGAAGGCGTTGCGGAAGTAATCCCAGAACGTATAGATCGTCTCGTCCGGATGGATCGCGCGCAGCGAATCGAGCCAGCCCTGATCGATCAGGCGCTCGAAAGCAGCGCGCGTCTCGGGACGGAATAAAGCATCCTCAGTCCAGCGCTCGGGTTTATAGACGTCGCGCTCGGTCGGGATGACATTGAAGTCGCCGGCCAGCACGGCCGGAATGCCTTGCGTTAGCAACTCTTGCGCGCGCAGGCGCAATCGCTCCATCCAGGCCAGCTTGTAGTCGTACTTGGGGCCCGGCGCCGGGTTCCCGTTCGGCAGGTACAGACCGGCGACCAGGATGCCCTGGTAGGCGACTTCGATATAGCGGCTTTGCTCGTCGCTCTCGTCGCCCGGCAGGCCGCGCTGCACCTCTTGCGCTGGCTCGCGCGTCAGGATCGCTACGCCGTTCCAGCTCTTCTGGCCGTGCCAGATCGCGTGGTAGCCGGCATCGATGATGCGCTGTTCGGGGAATTTGTCCTGCGGCGCCTTCAGCTCCTGCAGGCAGACCACGTCGGGCTGGCGCTCGCCGAGGTACTGGACGAGGGCGTCCAGCCGGCTATTGATGCTGTTGACATTGTAGGTTACGACGAGCATGGCTTCTCCGCGATCAGGCTTCGAGTCATTATGACAACAATCAGCGGGTCGGGGCGCACGCGATCATGCGCTGTATGCACATCTATATGAGTTTTTGAGCATTTTCTTATGGCAAATTAGTCGTTTTTGGATATAAGCCTTTGCCCTATACTCGCAGCATCGAATTTTGCAGCCGGAGCCACCATGATCACCCGCCGTCACCTCATCCTGGGCGCCTTCGCCCTGAGCGCCCCGCTGGCCGCCGGCCTGGCCCATGCCGACCAGGTCGCCGACATCAAGAAGAAGGGCCAGATCGTGTTCGGCGTGCTGGGCACCGATGAACCGAACAGCTTCATCGACCCCAAGTCGCGCCAGCTGGTCGGCTACGAGATCGACATCGCCAACGCGGTCGCGAAAAAGCTGGGCGTCAAGGCGGTGTTCAAGCAGATCTCGGTCGCGGCGCGCATCCCCGAGCTGCAGCAGGGCCACGTGGACATCCTGGCTGCCTCGCTCACCCACAACAAGGAGCGCGAATCGCAGGTCGACTTCGGCCTGACCCATTTCGTGACCGGTTCCAAGGTCATGGTGCGCGCCGGCAGCGGCATCACCGCGCTGTCCCAGCTGGCCGGCAAGAAGGTCTTGACGGTGCGCGGCGGCACCCAGGAAACCAATGTCCGCGCCGCCGTGCCGAACGTGGAAGTGGTGACCTTCGAGAATACCCAGCAAGCCTTCCAGGCCCTGCGCCAGGGCAAGGGCATCGCCTACGTCAACGACGAATCCTCGCTGCTGTCCGACTACGGCAAGCTGGGCCCGGCCGCCAAGGGCTTCACGATCCTGCCGCCGTCGATCGGCGTCGAACCGATCGCGCTTGGCCTGCGCAAGGGCGAGAAGGGCCTCAAGACCGTGGTCGACGCGACCCTGCGCGAACTGGAAGCCAGCGGCGCGGCAGCGCAGCTGTTCACCAAATGGTATGGCCCGGGCACGCGCGCGAATATCGCCAAGCGCAACTTCACCATCTCGACCGACAAGATCTGAGCCGCTTTTCAGTTAGCCTATCTTGCAGTTATTCGATCCCGCCATCCTGCAGTCCGGCCAGTACCATGACTGGCTGGTGCAGGGCCTCGTCCTGTCGATCCAGCTGACCGTCATCAGCTTCGTGTTCGCGCTGCCGCTCGGTGCCCTGGTAGCGGTGATGCGCACGTCCACCTTCGCGCCGCTGCGCGCCATCGGCGCCACCTTCGTCGAGGCAATTCGTAACGTGCCGCTGCTGGCGCACCTGCTGTTCTGGTACTTCGCCTTCCCCGAACTGCTGCCGGACGCCGCGCGCGAACTTCTGTACGCGAACAATCCCGAAGTGATCTGCGCCGTGATCGCCCTGAGCCTGTATGCCGGCGTGCACATGGCCGAAGATATCCGCAGCGGTATCCGCGCCATCCCCGCGACCCAGCTCGAGGCTGCGCGTTCGCTCGGCCTGGGCCGGATCGCCGCGGTGCGCCTGGTGCTGCTGCCGCAGGCGCTGCGCGCGTCGGTGCCGCCGCTGCTGTCGCAGACCGTGAACCTGTGGAAGGACACCAGCGTGGCCACCGTGATCGGCGCGGCAGAATTGATGTACCAGGCCGCGCGGGTCGAGACGGCGAGCTTTCGCAGCCTGGAGGCGTTCACCTTCGCCACACTGGCCTATCTGACGGTGTCGCTGCTGATCTCGGCCGCGGCCCATCTCTTCCAGCGTTGCTATCCGGTGCGGACGGCCTAGGATGACGATGCTCGAACTGATCGATACCTACTGGCTGTACTTCCTGGTCGGCCAATATCCGGACGGCCCGCTTGGCGGACTGGCGCTGACGATCCTGCTGTCCGGCGCCGCGCTGCTGCTGGCGATGCCGCTCGGCCTGTTGCTGGGCATCGCCCGCGTCAGCCCCTACCGCGCGGTCAATGTGCCGGTGGCGGTGCTGGTGCACGTGGTGCGCGCCGTGCCCTTGCTGCTGGTGCTGTTCTGGGCCTACTTCTTCCTGCCGGCGGTGACGGGAATAAAAACCTCGCAGGCGACCACGATGCTGATCGTACTGGTGCTGTTCGACAGCATCTACCTGGCCGAGATCGTGGCGGCGGGCATCCGCGCGCTGCCCAAGGGCCAACTGGAGAGCGCGCGTTCGCTCGGTCTGGGCTACCGCGCCGCGCTGCGCCACGTGGTGCTGCCGCAGACGCTGCGCCACGGCCTGCCGTCGATCGTCAACCAGCTGGTCTCGACCATCAAGGCGACCTCGCTCGGCTACATCATTGGCCTGTCCGAAGTCTCGTTCATCGCCACCCAGATCAACACGCTGGTGTTCACCCAGGCGGTCGAGGTGTACCTGATCCTGGCGCTGACCTATTTCATCCTGTGTTTCGGCCTGTCCCGCCTGGCCTTCCTGCTCGAGCGGCGCCTGCAGCGGCGCCCGGCACAAGCCTCATGAAAGTTCCTGAACGATGATCGTCCTCGATAAAGTCAATAAATACTATGGCGATTACCACGCGCTGGTCGACATCAGCGAACGGGTGGAGCACAACGAGGTGCTGGTGGTGTGCGGGCCATCCGGCTCCGGCAAGTCGACCCTGATCCGCACGCTCAACCGGCTCGAGGAAATCGATGCCGGCCGCATCGAGATCGATGGCCGCGATATCCATGCCAAGGGCGCCGACGTGAACGCACTGCGCGCCGGCATCGGTTTCGTGTTCCAGCACTTCAACCTGTTCCCGCACCTGACGGTGCTGGAGAACTGCACGCTGGCCCCGGTCAAGCTCGGGCGGGCCTCGAAAGCCGAAGCGCGCGACTATGCGATGGGGCTGCTGGAGCAGGTGGGCCTGGCGCACAAGGCTGACGCCTATCCGAACGCGCTGTCGGGCGGCCAGCAGCAGCGGGTCGCGATCGCCAGAGCGCTGGCGATGCGCCCGCCGATCATGCTGTTCGACGAGCCGACCAGCGCGCTCGACCCCGAGATGGTGGGCGAGGTGCTGCAGGTAATGCGCACGCTTGCCAGCCAGGGCATGACCATGGTGTGCGTGACCCATGAGATGGGCTTCGCGCGCGACGTCGCCGACCGCATCTGGTTCATGAGCGAAGGGAAGATCCTGGAAAAGGCGACTCCGCAGGACTTCTTCGCCAACCCGCAACACCCGCGCGCGCAGCAGTTTCTGGCCGACCGCAGGCGCGACTGACGGACTGCAACGGGCCGGGCCGCGGGGCCGCCATGTCGGCGGCATGGAGTGGCCGGCGCACGTAGATTCCGGCGCCGACTTCTGGTAGTGTGGGGTGGCTGCGCTTCGTCAACTTACGCCCGGGACGACCATGAACGCCAACTGTGCTGCCAATTGCCGCCTCGTCCTGACGGTCGCCGCCCTGTGCGCCGAACTGTTCCACCTTGGCTGGGAGTACACGCACGGCGGGGTACTGGCCCACCACCTGCTCGCCAACCCCGACCTGCCCGCGATCTCGAACTGGTGGGGCGCGCTGCTGGTTCCGCTGCTGACCTGGTGGCTGGTCGGGCGGATCGGGCACAGCGTCCAGGCGCGCCGGCGTGGCCTCGAGCGTGGCGTCATCGCGCCCTGGACCGGATTCATCGGCGCGCTGGTCTACGGCGGCGCACTCGCCACCGCGTTTTCGCTCGGCAGCCCGCTCGTCAACTACCTGTTTTTCGCCCTGCCGGCGCTGGCGCTTGTTGTCCGCGCCTGGCGCGCCGAGTTCGTGCTCGGCTTCGTGCTGGGCATGACCTTCGTGTTCGGTGCAGTGCTGCCGACCCTGATCGCCGGCGTTGTCGCGGCGCTGTCCTGGGTGGCGCATGCCGTGGCCGGCGTGGTGTGGCGCCGCCTGCGTCCGCGCGGCGGCCTGGTGTGAGCCCCACCTTCCCGGGAGTCCATCATGCTGTATAGAGGAAGCTGCCACTGCGGCGCCGTCGCCTTCGAGGTCGAAGGGGTGATCGATGGCGCGCTCGCCTGCAACTGCTCGATCTGCCGCCGCAAGGGCGCGCTGATGTGGTTCGTGGCGCGCGACAAGCTGCGCCTGCGCACGCCCGAAGAAGCGGCCAGTACCTACACCTTCAACAAGCACGTCATCAAGCACCGCTTCTGCCCCAGTTGCGGCATCCATCCCTATGGCGATGGCGTCGACCCGCAGGGCAACCGGATGGCAGCGATTAACCTGCGTTGCGTCGATAACCTCGACCTGGACAGCATACCGGTCCAGCACTACGACGGCGCCAGTCATTGACACCAGCGGGCATTTCAAGACGTTCGGCAAGCTTTTCAAGACGTCCAGTTGCGCATGCAAGCTGTCGTTTTTACTATAATCAAGCAAGGCCGGTGTAACCGGCAACTCCTTTCCAGAATGTCTACGGCTGTCCCAGCTTCCTGCACGTAGCCCAATTGAAGCTCAGGCAGCCATGACGTCCCACTCCCGCGGCATAGACGAAAACACACGCCTCGCCATCCTAGATTCTTATGGCATCCTTGATACTCCTGCCGAACGGTCCTTCGACGACGTCGTACGTTTGATCAGCCAGCTGCTGGATGCGCCAATGGCTGCGGTCAGCCTTGTTGCACAGGATCGCCAGTGGTTCAAGTCCGAACTCGGTCTCGGGATGAGCGAAACGCCGCTCAACGATTCGATCTGCCGATTTGCGCTGCTCGAAGACGATCAACTGGTCGTGCCCGATACGCTCGCAGATTCTCGCTTCAACGGCAATTCGCTGATCAACGCTGTCGACGGTGTGCGGTTTTACGCGGGGGCAGTATTGCGCAACCGTGACGGCATACCTTTGGGCGCCTTGTGCGTGCTCGATCGCAAGCCGCGACCGCAGGGACTCAGCGAGCAGCAGCAGTTCATGCTCAAGACGCTGGCACACCAGGTCATGAGTCAGATCGAGTTGCGCAAGGCTTCCAACGAGCAAGAGGCGCTTATCGCGGCGCTGCGCGAGGCGGATCAGCGCAAGGACGAATTCCTCGCCATGCTGGCGCATGAACTGCGCAATCCATTGGCGCCGATCGTGTCGGCAGCGACCATGCTTTCGAATTTCAAGATTGATCCTGCAATGGTGCAGCGGGCCAGCGAGATCATCGCGCGTCAAGCTGGGCATATGACTTCCCTGATCGACGACTTGCTGGACGTGTCTCGGGTCACGCGTGGGAAGGTGGAGATGGAGTTCCGTGAGATCGACTTCAAGGACGTGATCACCGATGCCATCGAGCAGGTTCGTCCTTTAATCGAAAAGCTGCGCCACCGTGTGGTACTCGATCTGCCGCCGTCGCACACGATCGTCACGGGCGACCGCAAGCGCCTGGTGCAGGTGATGACCAACCTTCTGAGCAATGCTGCGAAGTACACGCTGCAAGGTGGACGTATCGAGCTGCTCCTGACGGCGAGTGGGGCGCGCATGTCGCTCGATATCCGCGACGACGGCATCGGCATGTCGCCGGAGCTGATCGCAACCGCGTTCGACCTGTTTTCGCAAGGCACGCGTGGGCTCGATCGCAGCCAGGGCGGCCTCGGGATCGGGCTGGCGCTGGTGCGCAGCCTGCTCAAGCTTCATGGTGGCGCGGTCAGCGCCAGCAGCGATGGCCCGGGCTGCGGCAGCACCTTCAGGATCGAGCTACCGCTGTCGAGCCGGGCGAACGTCGAACGCCGCGCGCGCGACCGCAGCGCCGACAACAGTCGCTTGCATGCCCTGCGTATCGGCGTCGTCGACGACAACGAAGATGCGGCGGTCACCTTGTCCCTGCTGCTCGAGACCCTCGGGCATACAGTGCATGTGTCGCATTCGGCGCGCGAAGCGCTGGCGGCGCTCCCGGCCTTCGAGCCGGATGTGTGCCTGCTCGATATTGGCCTGCCCGAGATGAACGGTTACGAACTGGCCGGCGAGCTGCGCCAACGCCCCGGCACGGCGCAGGCGGTTCTGATCGCAGTCACCGGCTACGCGCAGGAGAAGGACCGGCAACAGGCGCGCGAGGCTGGTTTTCACGATCTGTTTGCCAAGCCGGTCGACCTTGACATGCTGGGTGCGGCGCTGGTGCAGATCGAGCGCCGCCGCCTCGACTAGCGCATCCATGCTGCGCTGGCGTGCGACGGCTTCATGGCGCGGCAGGCAGAATTTGTCCTTGAGTTCAGCTTTTTGAGAGGACAAGCAATGACACAGCGCCATCAACCCATCACACGCCTGGGCCTCGGCGGCACCGGCCTGGGCGATATGTACCACGCAACGAGCGAAGAGGCGGCGCAGGCCACCGTCGACGCCGCATGGGACGCCGGCATCCGCTATTTCGACACCGCGCCGCACTACGGCGCCGGCCTGTCCGAACACCGCTTCGGCCATGCCCTGCGACGCCGTGAGCGCAACGACTATTCACTGTCGACCAAGGTCGGACGCCTGCTGGTGCCTGCCGAGAAGGGCGAGATTGCCGATCCCTTCGTTGGCGCGCTGCCGTTCCGGCGCGTCACCGACTACAGCGCCGACGGCGCGCGCCGCTCGATCGAGGACAGCCTGCAGCGCATGGCGCTGTCGCACATCGATTTCGTCTATGTGCACGACCTGTCGCCGGATCGCTTCAGCCAGGCCGAATACGAGCATTATTATGCGATCGCGGCCGGCCCCGGCGGCGCCTTCGAAGGCCTGGTCAAGCTGCGCGAGGAGGGCGTGATCAAAGGTTGGGGATTGGGCGTGAACACGGTCGACCCATGCCTGCGCGCGCTGC
>Ga0265780_10003541_pt1 | contig 20494 bp, 13 predicted proteins | sample P1T30metagenome_FD_192432 | JGI IMG/M metagenome (GOLD analysis project Ga0265780, IMG submission 192432) | Plant litter microbial communities from East Loma Ridge, Irvine, California - P1 T30 | ecosystem: Environmental > Terrestrial > Plant litter > Unclassified | place: USA: California...
CTCCAACCTCTCAATCCTCTGAAAGTCCGTCTGCGCATCATTGCACACCAGAATCGCACTGACCCATGCCACACTCCACGCACTAATCACCCCTATTCCAAACGACGATGCCATTCCTTTTGCTCTCGTGTACATCAGGGTGTAAAGTGCAAACCCGAGCATCCAGGCAAATACCAAGAAGCGGCACTTCTTCAGCCATGGCCGATTTTGGTGTGGTATTAGAAGGTATATTATCACGACGACTGCACCGAGTGTTCCCCATGGATATAGGAATGGCTGGTATTCTCCTGAGGCGATTTGCTTGTCATACCGCGCGTAGTAGTACTCGATCAGGTCATAGTGAGATCGTGGCCAGGCATCTGGCTTGAGGGGGCTATTGATCATCGTAAGTTGTAGACAAGGCAAGTGTACAAATGCGCGGTGCTCGACATTGCACCAAAAGCACGATCAAATTCGCAAACAAAAATAAGCAACGCTGTGGCGCGCAGTCGTGAATGTTCGGATGACGCAGTCGATCTAATTGTCGCTAAAAATTTAACTAGGCTCAAAGGGAAGTGGCGCGTCAACTGCAACACCAAAGCTCTTCTATCGCGAATACTCGTTGGCAACCGAGCACTTCAAGTGTCGATTCACTTGTCTCTCATTTTCCATTCGATAACGGCAGGAAACAGTCGCCAAGATGGTGAACATCACGGAGAAGATCAAAGAGTAGGAACAAGCCCAGGTGTTTGAGTTTTACGACTCGCTAACGCCCCACTAGGATTGAGGATGAGATGAGGAGGACGCAGAGTGAGTAATGTGAAGGCATAGAATCAGAGCTAGGCTAACAGTGATGTAGAAAACAAGGCCACAGGTACGACAGCTTGATCCAGGAGACAACACACAGCTATGGAAGAAGTTCAGCATCACGTGCTAACAACACATTCAAGAATACCATCTCGGTCTACTAAAAGGGCACGTCAAACACAACACACCCACAACACCCCACAAACATCTAATATCCCTCCAGAAAACTCGCCCGCTACCGCGCCCAACTCCTCGAACCCGGCCCCGGCTCAGGCGCAACCGGCGGCACAGGCTTCGACGTCAGCAAATCCGGCGACGCCCGCATAGCCCTAGTCGGCTTCCCCTCGGTCGGAAAATCCACCTTCCTCTCACGCGTCACAAAGACGAAATCTGAGGCTGCATCATACGCCTTCACGACGCTGACGGCGATCCCTGGTGTGCTTGAGTATGGCGGTGCGGAAATCCAGGTCCTTGATCTGCCTGGGATTATCGAGGGCGCGGCGGAGGGGAAGGGAAGGGGACGACAAGTTATTTCGGCTGCCAAGACGAGTGATCTTATCTGCATGATTCTGGACGCGACGAAGAAGGCGGAACAGAGGAGATTGTTGGAAGCGGAACTTGAAGCTGTGGGTATACGACTGAACCGCTCACCACCGTAAATCCACCCCCATCCCCCTTCCGCCCCACCCCCAATCCAACCTAACCCGAAACCTAACACCTCTCCGCAGCAACATCTACCTCAAGCCCAAAAAAGCCGGCGGCATGAAAATCAACTTCCAGTCCCCCCCAAAACACCTCGACGAGAAGATGGTCTACAACATCCTCAAAGACTACAAAATGCTTAATTGCGAAGTCCTCATCCGCGACGAAAACGCCACAGTAGACGACTTCATCGACACCATCATGAAAGACCACAGAAAATACATCAAATGCCTCTACATCTACAACAAAGTCGACAGCATCGGGATACCGCACCTCGACGAATTAGCCCGCGAACCGCACACCGTCGTAATGAGCTGCGAGCTCGATCTAGGCATCATGGATGTAGTGGATCGCTGCTGGAAGGAATTGGCGCTGATTCGCATATATACGAAGAGGAAGGGGTTTGAGCCGGATTTCAGCGAGGCGCTGATTGTGAGGAGTGGGAGTACGGTTGAGGATGTGTGTGATCAGGTGCATAGGACGCTCAAGGAGACGTTTAAGTATGCGCTTGTTTGGGGCGCGAGTGCGAGGCATGTGCCGCAGAGGGTGGGGCTGAGTCATTGTGTGGCGGATGAGGATGTTGTGAGTATTGTGGCGAAGTAAGGGCGGAGTAAGGGAGTGTGAATGATGATGGCTGTTTGGCTTCATGGGTTTGTTGCGTTTGTAGTCTGTCAAGTACTGCTTCCATGCATCTCCTACTCAAGCAAGCGAAATACAGTGTTTGAGAAAGGGAAAGTGTAGGAACATAATAGGAGGTATCGGATGTATTCAATAGGTCGTTATAAATACGAATGCCAAAACTTAATGCGATGACGCAAATGAAGCCGAGAACAAACAACGGCTTGGGTATCTACTAACTTAACGAAACGCTGGTATACAGAAAGGAAACGATTATGTTAAGTTGCTCGTGCTTCGCAGCATTGGTGTACGTCTAGTTCTCATGTCTTCCTGACTCCCTTTTATGATCTTATGATCCCAGGACGTACCTGATTATCCTCTTCTTCGCCATCCACTGCTCGCGACCAGCGAAGACGTCCTGCCTGCACCAAGAAGCTGACTGTTTCGACGGATGGTGCGAGTGCAGCACGAAGAATTCCTCGTGGCCAGATGTGTCGATGCTCATATTCTTGTATCACTGATTTCGATAATCAGGATGTTCTAAAGGATAACGCAAAGACTTCAGCCGCCTTCGTGGTGTATTGTCGGACTACGACTGCGACTCGATGGCCGGCGGTTGTTGCGAGTTGACTTGGAGCGTAGGCGTGAGCGGGTAAGGAAGGTACTGGTGGTTCTGCGGGAGAGCTTCCGCAGTCCTATCTTGCTGTGTGGATGGGCGCGAGATGGCATCAGGTCCGAGGTGGGGATCTGGTATTTGTATATCGAGCTGGAAGAGTCAGTCTTACGCAACACTCGAATTCGGCCTCGACGTACCGTCAGATACCCCGTCCTTCGCAGCGGTATTATCTGTACCGCTTCCTTCTGGCCCACATCTCTATTCCAGTCCTCAATCCACCTCTCTAAATCAGCCAATTTCCTCTTCACGCCCGTCATGCCCACGTCGTCCCATATCCAGAACGTCGCCGCGCCCAAAACAGCATCGAGCCATGCGCGAAACGTAAACGGGTCAAACGCCTCGGTAAGCGTATCATTAATCTTCTTGATCAGCACCCGAAAGTCGTCTTCGCTGACCAGCGGATCCAGAACCTCAGGGTACAAGTTCGCAAACGTAGGCGCCAGATCGCCCCGCATCATCCAGTCGCGCTTTATCCGCACGATGCGCGTGTTGTCGTACAGCTCCGATTTCAGCGGCACATGCGGATTCGGATGCGGAAAGCACGGATGGGACGGCCCCCACGCAAACTCGGACTGGGTGTCGCCGTCCTCCTGTCCGCTCCTGCCACTATGCATCGAGGTGCGGCGCGAGTCTGGCAGCGACACACGTGACGGGCCGTGTTCCTTGGAGTGCATCACATTCGCCTCGACGTCATTATGCTGTGCGCCGGCGGTGGTGGCATCCTCTGCAGGGGCCATGGCTGCCTTGGCCTTGCCCTTTCCTGGCGTCGGTGCCTGCAAGCTCCTGCGATCACGCGGAAGGGCGATGCTCGTGCGACCGGCTATGCTGTCCTCGCCCGTGGAACGTTCGACGAGGAGCGAAGACTGCCGGCTCTGGCGCTGCTGCGGGAGCGTGAGCAGCGGATATTCGTCGCGTTCTCCGGCAACGGCCTGCTCTACGGGCAGATTAGGGTACTCGTCGCGCTGTGTGGGCGGTGGCTGTGTGGGCGGGTGTTGCTGTATGGCGAGGGTGCGCGGCGACGAGTTGACGGGGTACAGCGGATTGAACCTGCGCGGACCCGAACCCTGGTAAAGCGAGCGCAGCGGGTTGAAGTTGAAGACGCGATTTGTCAGCGACCAGCGTTGGGGCAGCGGCGACGGAGGAGGCGGCGCAATCGAAGCGGCGGGCGAGCGTGTCTGCGCCGTGTTTGTGGGTGGAATGCTAATGTTTGCCGTGGTGAAGGTGAGAATGTCGATGTCGATAGCGAGAAATGGGCCGTCGGATGCGCACCGTGCGCTTGCACCTGCATAAGTGCGGATGGTCGAGAGTGCCCTCGGCCAGGTCGTTGCAGTGTCGGAAGTGAAAACTTCAATGGTGAATCGCCCTCGAACGTCTTTATCCAGTCTTTTTGCTTCGATGACGGGGCGAAGGTGTGTCAAGTACTATCCCGTGGCGTCCACCTCCAATTCCGTATCCAGTGCGGTCTCGTGTCGTCCGAGCTATTCAGCAGGCGTGTCTCACAATCGCCAGAAGGAACGCCGCCATCAAAATAAAACGCTGCCACTGTTTCCGGGCAATGCCTTCCTTCTTGTACGAAGTCTCAATTCGGCACAGCTCAGACTCTGATCTGCCCGAATAGCACACGTTCCAATGTTGCTCACAGCCCAGACACTCTTACTCTCTTCCCCGGTGCAACTGTGCGCCCTGGGCGAATAATCACCCCTGCCATGCACGCCCATTAGTAGCATAAACGTTGATCGCTGCCTTGTCATAATCGCATTGGCTGCCCTACATGTCCGTTTGATGCCATGAACTGCGAAGATTGTGCTTCTCTGTTGGACTTCCACGTTCCCGTTGTCGTCACATTCAAACGGTGGGCTTGAGGCTGCACACGAACAAGCAATCACTGCATCACTCGACAAAGTAGCATGCAGCCTCCACGCTGAGTGTGGCGAGTACTGCTAATTGACACCTGCCAGCTCGTCATGCATGGCCCGATCTTGCTAATGGCAGTACCCCAGATCCCAGCACGATGCGCCACGTGAAAGCCATCGACGTTGAACAGACAAGCCCTTCCCTTCATCACGAGTCACACGTAACATCCGATTAAATCTGCCCACTAACTTTGCGCGCGCACCAACCTGCGAAAGACTCATCAAGGCCTCACATTGCAGCCCAACACCATCAAAACCATCATCCCACAACCCCAAGCAATACATCAACAATACATCTCCATCTCCAAGCCGCCACACCTTCCACACATCAATCGTCAATGCCCACCCGACCCAAGCGCATGGCACCGGATCCAGATCCAGATCCCGACGCGTGTGGCTTGCATCGATATCTAATCTTACAGCCAGCTCCACCTCCTTATGCCGCGACGGCGCTATGCCCCTTTTTCCATACGCAATTTTGGATGACGTCGGGATGTCGATTGATGCGTTACTTGTAAGGCATACGCTCGGTTTTGGGGCTTGGCAGGATTTGTGGTAGTGGTGGTGTGGGTGGTAAGTTGAGGCGTGAATGGTAGGTTGGTGTAAAGTGTGAGGTGTGAGTTGTGGTGGAGTGAGGCTGCTTTGCTTCATTTAAATAATCGTCGGATCTTTCGCCGTATGGTTGCTTATGGCGTTGAGCTAGATACACAGCACTTTCTGTCTGACAAACTTTACAGGTTGGTACTTCCAGCTGGCAGATAGAGTTGTTCTCGAAACAGGCGTGCCGCATTTGGTGTGCGCGAAAACATCCAAACCTTCACCCATAATGCAAAAGACTCGGATACAAGATCTATACAACAGAATAATAATAATCCCAACGACTTGCAAATCACCAAACCAACCTCACGTATATACCTTCCATCCTAACCACATCCCAACTCCCCATCCAACCACTCACTCCTTCGCCCCCGCCTGCATCTTCCTCATCGCCTCCCGATGCGCCCCAAGCATATGCCCACTCCTCATCACACTATCCATCTGACTCGCCCTCTGCATCTGCCTCGCCTCCCTTGCCTGCTTCTCAACCTCCTTCTGCCTCCGCTCATTCAGCAGCGCAACACGCTGCTGCTCAACCACATACGCCTGCGCCACAGGCGCGCCCACATCCTGAATCTCGCTGCGCCAGCCTGCCAACAGCTCTTCGCGGCGCTGCTCGGACTGGGAGTTTGATGTGCGTTTGGGCTGGTGCGAGTCGAAGTTTTGGAGCGCCCATTTGCGGGATGTGGAGGGTGGGGGTTTACGTGTTGAGGGGTGGGAAATGAGTGGTGGGGATTGGGATTGGTGGTGTTGGAGGAGTTGTCTGCGTTGGGAGAGGGAGAGGTCTTCGGCGTCGGCTTGGGCGAGGAGATTTGCGGCTTGGGTGGATGGTGTGAAGGATTGGGATGATGTGCGGCGGCGCATGAGGGTGTCGCGTTGGCCGAGGAGCGTGTTGCTGGGTAAGGGGGACAGGGCGTCGAGGCGGTCTCCTGAAGGGGAGCGGGATAGTGTGGTTTGTTCGATGTGGATTTGTTCCTGCGAGAAGGAGCGGTCGAGGCCGATGCTGCTGCTGCGCTTATATCTGCTTCCTGACGAGACGCGTCGTGAGTCCCTTTTGTTGACGTGCAGGGGCGCGGCGATCTCGTCGCTGACTGGCGCGGGGGTTTCTTGCGTGTGGTGCTCTTCGAGCATGGCGCCTGGTGAGGCGGAGCGTAGGTCGTCTAGGTCGGGCTTGTCGGCGACTTCGAGGTGCTTTGCCCATTCGTTGGTGCGGTAGGATAGAGCTACTTTTGATAGGCGCGCGGGCAGGGCAGTGTCTTGGAGTGTGCCGGCGTGGGACTCGGCTCGTTCGGTGTGCGCGCCCTCGGATGGTGGTCCTGATGTTAGGGAGTGTCGGCTGCTGGACACTACTGTGTCGTTGCGCGAACGGCTGTCACGTTTCTTCGACGACTCGTCCGGCTTGGGGTCTGTGCTCGAAGTGAGGGATTGTCGAACAGTTGGTCGGACTGACGCTGAGTCTTGTGCCACGACGGCATCTTCATTGTCCTGCTTCATTTCAGTGGCAGTTTCCAGCACTGGTGTGGCGACTTGGGGCTCGTCAGCGGTAGGTGTGATGACCGGATCCTGAATGAATGCTGGGCCGGATTTCTTCTCGACGTCAGCGAACGGGTCCTCGCGTTCAGTACCGATAGGCGATTCGACCGGAGACAATTGTCGTACGGAAACATCGTCGTGGTCATTGTCCAAAGTGGCTGCAACAGATGAGCGCCGATCGTCTTCAATATTGAGTATGCGCTCAAGTGTTTCCGACGACTCTGAGAATACGCGGGAGCCGCGATTCAACGAGGACCGTTTATTTGCTATCATATCAGACACTCGTTTTGACATCGGTCGATACTCGGTGGGCGAATCAGGCATGGCAGAATTGGAGTTGTTGTCGCCGTCTTCGCTGTTCGCGTGCCCGGTGGGTACGGTGAAAGGAAGAGGAATGACGGCTGGTGGTGGTGAAACTACGGTACGAAGGCTAGTGCGTTGTGCTCTTGTAGGCTGGTTGGTCTCGGGTCGTTCAGGTAGGATCTTGTCGGTGGCGTTGATCGTAGTTGGTGTGGTTTTTCTGTATGTGATAGGATTGCCTTGGGCATCAACCTGGCGTATATCATCGTCTCGAAGAACATTGACGGTGACTGTGGTCCCATCAGACGCCACCCCAGGCTTGTGGAGGTTCATCATCTCCATGCTGTCTACGCCATAAATTTCACGCTCTTTGATGCTCGACGATCCTTTGGCGCTTCCAACGGTAGATCCAACGCTGGAATCCGGTATGCCACTCTTGTTTCCATACGCGGCCTCCCACTGCGCACGCTCCTTCTGAAAGTTGTCCTCCACGTTGCGGCCACGAGCTTCCTCCTCCCGGTCCTTCTCCTGTTGTTCCTCCAACTCTTGGGCTGCGCTCTTTGCACGATGGTCCTTAACGAGGTTCCACACGCGTAGTTGCGAAACGACTCCAAATGCAGCAATAATGACAACGCCCGCAAGTTCCGCCTTGATGTTCTTGGTGACGGGATAAGTATTTGTGTTCAATGGAAAGGCGTCTGCGTTCAGAGCCCACAGGTAGAGCCAGAATTCTTTCCAGCCTGCGCGCGAGAGGCAGTCGATGCCGAGCATGGTCGCCGTGGCTCCGCTGAACGATATCGATCCAATGAGGCCGTAGTTGCGCGTATAATGGCTGAAGGATAGGGAGTATCCACCAGCACTCATGCAACCGATGAATATGGCTCGCCCAGTCGAAGAAGAGATCAATCCACCATCCTTAAGGCTCAGAAGCCACATGCTGAGACAAAAGCCACCCAGAAGACATCCAAAGCCCTCAGTGATGTCAGCAAAGACAAGGGCAAGAACACCGAATATGACTCCGGTTATGAATGCAGCGACGAAGAAGGCACCCTGAACGCCGTTCGAAACAGGAGGATTCATCAAGTAAATTATCAGAACAGTGACAGCAAGTGCCGTCAGATAGGCCGCAGAGCCGGAGACATAGATCCTTCCCAGCGTGAGCTGACATCGACAATGACTGAGCTTGATACGTACCACTTAGTCTTTATGCCAATGACGGCATATACTAGTCCTGTGATGAGCAATATGACGCCCGTGATGCCCATTGCTGGAGTGACCGTTGGACGAATAGGCAGAGGGTTCTTGGGATCAATTACTATTCCTGTCAATTAAGTGCCCGGTTGTCGTACAGGGCATGCCATCATCTTACCAGTAGTCTGTGTGGCTTCCGGGACGAATGATTGCGTAGTGGCTGGGACTTGGTTCAGAGCATCGGTAGCCGAGATGGAAGGCTTTGATGAGTTCTCTACACTCGTGGAAGCTCGGTTGGAATTGACGGTAGACGAGACCGTGGCAGAGGGTCCCGCAGAACGGAACACCGTTGAAGATGGTGCCGAGGACTCATTGTCGTTGTTCTGCCGGCGTACGGCATGGTGAGGCACTGCCGACACTGTGCTGAGGCACAACACCAGTGCAAGACACAGGAGGAAGAGGCTGTAGGATCGCATGGTTATTGTGTATGTGTTGCTCAACGAAGGAATACTGCCATCGAATATTATGATTATGTGTCGGTTTCGACTCGTAAGGTTCCGGTATAGGAAGTCGAGAATCGCGATTGCTGCGGAACGAGTGACGCGCAGGAATAAGAAAGAGTGAAAGAGGGTTTGCTAGCGAATGTAAAGGAGTATTGTTACTTCAAAGTATGCAAGTAAACAGCGAATAGAAATGAATGGACGCAAACAACGCACTGCCTTTGGCGTGGTGGTTGATGCAAGAGGTGCAGGATGCAGGAAACAGCTCAGGTGTGCGCGCAAGGGTGCGTCAATCATAAAAGACCCATAGGCTCTGCTGTAAGATCGACAGTTGTTCCGAAAAGCGAAATGCTGATAGAGCTTGGGCCTTTGCCTCATTCGGAGAAGCTGAGCTCGCGTGGGCGTGGCGGCGTCAAACGGTGTCCTTGATTTGGCTTGGTCGGCCCTTAACTATCCTCGAGGGAAATTGGTGTTTTCAGCCACCATCCGTCCAGGCAAACCCGTTTTTACGACTCGTTGACGAACGATGAGAGGAGGCTGGTCGATTTTGGCATACTAGGTGGTAGTAAATCATTTTTGTCAATTGCCGCACCTGAGACATGACAGGGCGATGCAATGTATTCAAAAACCATTGGCTTCTACCTCAGAGCCCGCCGTCGGACTTTTCGCGGTGTCAGTTGCATACTTTGACATGTTGTTCCTGCAGCGCAACATCGTTATGCGACAGCTCGATGGTCGCGAGGTTCGGACGTTAACGCGTTTTGACGCGTAAAACATAGGATTTCCCATGCGCATTTCTCTGATTCGATAGGGCTGTTTCGCCGCGACAGGGGTCACCAAGAGCCCTCTTCATGCACAATCGCTTTGCATAAACCTTTCTCCACCTCCTTGTTACACTCCTCTTCTTGAAGACATTTTGCGCAGTCCACTTCAATCAACTCGAGAAAGTGGAGAGAAAATCCTGACGTCGCACACAGTATTGCGAGAAATGGACCACCCGAAGGACTGTCTCGCTCTCCTGCCTATCGACGATGTTCGGAAAGGGAGCACAGCACAGCAGACGGCCCGATCGGATCGCCACAGACAACGATCTTCTGAGTTCGCACATCACCGGCCGCTAGCGAGTAGTTCGGTTCAAAGTGCCGGGACAACGGGAACTTCAAACCTTGACATCTGTCAACCCGGTGTTGATAATGAAGGTACTCCAGTTTCATATGAATCAAGCCTTTCGAAGTCTTCGCGCACTGCATGTCGAGATTATACGACCATCTGCATCAGGGTAATCGTTGTACAAGATGCTTTTCAACATGGCACGTTCTCCTTGTGGTGAAATGGTGATATGTGGGGCCAGTAAGATTGGCAATAACTGTCAAAGTCCTGGACTCTTGGGCGGACTAGGTCCGAACGTTACACAGTCGTATCCATCAACCAAGATGCGGTCTCAGAAACGTGCCGCTCGAGGCTACTTTGCAAAACAGGGTGCCTGGCACGACGTCGGCGCTTTGAGGAACGCGCATGTGGCTGTAAGAACTGTTCAGTGGCTGCACCCACACGGCGAACTTATGGTCAATTATCGTGCCAATTCATGCTTCATGAAGCTGCAGTGACCATGGTGGAGACCGAGGCAGTTCGACACGTATATTGCGCTTTTTGACACATGGCTCTTCGTTCTTCGTGCTACAAGGCAGGCCATGATGTCGTTGGAGGTCGACAATTACCGACATGTTGAGTTCCAGACTGGCAACGATCAAGTTTGTGTAAATTGAGCTGACGATTGCCTGACCGGAGTGCTCCCCGAGCCGTCGTAACTTTCTGTCCAGCGAAAGCCTCAACCGTCCACCAAACAACAACTGTCGACGGCGCCAAAGCCCGCAGCCACACCTCCCTCTTCGCTCTGATCTCCCTTGGTGCGAAGCAAGTAGCCCGCTTCCCAATTCTCGATGATCTCACCGTTCTGCTCATCTCCACTGCTATTCCGCCAGAGACAAACCCCATAGACGCCCAGCTCGCAGATAACACCACCTCGATGCAGCTCTCCGTTCCGGAGGATGGCATTCATTAGAGGCGGAGGCTCAATCATCTCCATTAGAATGTATGCGGGCCAGTGTGTCTCGGGGAGTTTCTGGAGAAAAGGTGGAATGGCTTTGCGGTAGATGTTGTTTCCACCTCCCTCGCGTTGAGGTTTCAAAACATATCGAGAGGCGGAGGTAGGATCGGCAGCGAGCTTCCTTGCTTCTGTGCCTGCTTCGCTCTTGTCCAGCGGGTAAATGGGAGCGAAAGTCGCAAGTACTCGTTCTGCAACTTGGCTGTCGGGCAAGAAACGCTTGAGATGTGGTGAGTGTGGTGTCGCGAGCACTTGTTGGACCTTTTTGCACCCAGCCAGTTGCGTCAAGATGCTTGGGCATTTGATGGCTTTGCTCTTTTCCAGGTGGAGTCGAGCTGCCCAGTCTTCCTCTTTCGGGTAGTCATCAGGTGAGTAGCCTGCCCGAAAGTAGATGGTAGTCACTTCATACGGAGTGGAAAGTGAGTTTGGTGGGGTGTAAATGAGTGTTCGATCTGAGTCCAGTTTGGTGTGTGACAATGTCTCGCCGAAAGCAAGTCTGAACGAGCGAACACCGCTTCCCTCGAGCAAGGCATATTCCAAGTGTCTCTGATCAAAGACATTCCGTTCTGGATCCTGTACGATAAAGATGACGCACAAGGGACGCGACGCTTTCGAGGCACCGTATGCCTTGTGTGCAGCAGCTAGACCTTTTGCCAAAGACGAGGCAGACTCGCTCTGTCGTAAGGCGTCTGCCTTCAAGATCGATGAAGTCGAGGTGGGGTAAGCATCGATTGTGAGTAGGTACTTGTGCAAGGCAGAGACTTGGGTCGACAGACCACCAAATGACGAAGCGATAGTATTGAACTCAACTTGCTTCAGGCCGGGAGCAGGATTTGATTGAGAAGGGTCTTCATGGACCATGTAGTCGGATCTGAAGAGGCCAAGTGAGAGATCTTGGACATATCCTTCCTCTTTCACTTTCAGGTGAGTCTGCCACAGCTTTGCAACAAAGTCATCAACATCTATCAGTTCTTCGACGATGCCCTGCAGCCACTGCTCATCTCGTGCTATCGCTGAATAGAGCTCGTTGTATGCTTTCTGAATGGCGAGACCATCCTCGAAGCACGACTTTGGAAATAAGCTTGGGAAGAGGGTGACTGGTGCCGTTGTCGCAAGTACTCCGGCAGGATCCTGAGATGGCTGCACGAGTGAGGGCGCGGGGCGGACTGCGAGGCCGTGAGCTATGGACCAGTCTTTGAGATTTGATAGTAAGTAGGCTTCTTCCTCCTTGGACAAGGCTGTCGGGTAATCTGTGTGCGTTTTCGATCCCATGTTTGCTGATGGAGATCGAGAGTTGCTGTTGAAGTCAAGGAGACTCACGAGATGGCAACAGTGCCTTACAAATGCTGCCCGCGCTAGTTACGGAGCGATTTCCTCATCGCCCGGCCCCACCGAAGCTTCGCATGCCCGCATCAAGACGACCAAATCATGTCGGTCTCTGGTTTCGTCGCAAAGCGGTCCTGCACACTCATCAATCTTTGCCAACGCCGGCTCTACCTTAGATTCTAGAAACCCGCAGAGCAACAAGACGCGTTGTCACGTGCTGGCGCGTTCCGCGCCTTCCCGAATTAGACCGCCTACCCCTCTAAGCCAATCCACGCGTTCTCCAACGCAAGCAGCCCATCCTACTCCATTTCACAGATCAACCGCCCCGGTAAGACGCCACTCGAATTCACACGCAACACGCAAAAGGCAATCATTCACAGCCTGCTTCGTCGTTGTTTGAAGAACAAACACGAGTACGCCTAGCAAACACATGCACAGCTCGCAAGTGATCTCTCTCAAAAACGACGAGAACGGTCCCTCTCTCGCTGCCACGTTAAAGCCTCTACCACCATGTACGGCTATGACGCTTCAACTTGGAGTGTCGATCATCTCGTTGCTAGCCTCTGCCATTCTCGGAATCTCTTCAAGGATGCAGGTTGCAGAATGGAGACAATACCAGACCTAGCCGCCCTTGAGAATCAACTCAGAGATAACGAGGTGGACGGATCGACCTTTCTGGCTCTGGACCAGAACACTCTGAAGGTCGGCCTCGGAATCAATAACCTCGGCCAAAGAATGGCTCTCTTGGATGTCATCAGCTTGCTATGTACACGATCAGCCACACATACGCAGCGAGTCACGACCGATGGTGTTGAGGCACTCAGCTTGAATGCCGGACACGAATATCAAATAGCTCCTAGCAAGTCGACTACCACCATTGATGCAAATGGTCGCAAGCGTCAGAAAGTGACCCATGTCACCACAGCGCCTATTCCTACCACCAGGCAACCGATGGCGCCTGGTCTTTCGGCTTTGAATTCTCCACCCGGGTATCAGCCAACAGTAGACGGCAGCGGTGAATGGGACTATCTCCTGCGGCGGTGGCAGAAAGAGGATCAGAACGCTGCGGATATCGATGACCTGGCAGGAGACATGACGGAGGATCTGACGGAGGATCTGACGGAAGACATGACTGAGGACGAAGACGAAGACGAAGAGAATGCCAACGACATTAGTGAAGTTGCAGAGAACCATCCACTGGAACATCTAGATCACGTCGAAGAGACCGAAGCCATTCCTGGAAGGAGTAAGCTAGGTGCTGATCAGATCGTGGATGTTATCAATGAACGCATCGAGCATTACCAAGGCATCTGGTTTCCGATGAAGGGAGTAGCAAAGGGCGACGAACCCAATTATGACCCACAGAAGATTTGGGACGATGCAGAGGCTACTGGACAACGACAGGCGATGATTGAAAAACATAGGAAGGATCTCTTATACTATGGACATCGGCTCGACAGGCTCTGCCAGGAGATTCAGGATTATGCTGGGAACAACCTGGAGAGATTGCGCCATCAGTGTGGTGTTCTCGAGGTGACAGTCGATTCGTTGGAACTTTCGAGGTGGTTGCTGTCAATCTACAGACTGCGGCCAGGCGATGATAGTGAAGCAGAAGCAGAAGCAGAAGACGAAGATGAGGATGAGCTAGACACACCAGATTCCGTCGACAAGCTGCCTACTGCTAGAGCCCAGCCGGACTTCGCTGCACGTCACATGCTACTACAAACAGGAATTATTGATCTCGGTTCGCCGCCGGAGTCTTCGCAAGAGTATCCGGACGAGATGATCGTGGACAGCTCGCCACCACCTGAAGACCATATCGGTCAGCACCACTCTGCGACTTCTGATCGGTTCCACACCCCGGATTCAGTCATCGCACAGACGATTGAGCCCCCAGCGATGGCGCCGTCCCAGCTTGTGAACCTATCAGAGCCTCCCGTTATCCGTGCCAAACCACAGCAGCAGCAGCAGCATAGCGACGAGCCACAAAACGCATCCTTTGCATCAGCTCGCCGATGGCGATGGGCAGACCTGCGCGACCAGAATGACAACAAACGATGTGTCACCAAAGCTGTTCAAGAAATGACAACCAACGACCGAGAAACCATTCGTGCTCGACTGAATACTGTTGGCAAAGTCGACATGATAAGAGAGATTCCCGCTTGCTTGCAGATGCTAGCGAGAAACGAGACAAGGATGCAGGGAGTCCTGGCCCGGGATTTGCCCAAGATCCTCACCTTCACGAGACTCTTCCTCTGCTGGTGGCATCATGACAATTACTTCAGACTTGAGCCTTCGGAGTGGCAGATCGCAGAGTTGCAGAGATGCTTGGAGGACGGTTCCCCAGACCCCAGCACCTTCTATGACTACCTCAATACTATTATGAGGACAACTTTCAATCCCGAAGCGCTTTTGCTTCCAGAGCAACCTTCGCAAGCAGAAATTGTGGAGATTTCGAGCGACGAGGACGAGCCTGCGCCCAAACCAGCAACGCAGCGCACGAATAGGACGCAACGACCCAAACCGTCGCAGCTACCCGTGACGATCACCATCGACTAAACCGTTCAATTGAACATTGCAACACGGCCTGCCTTCATCCTTCACTGGTGACTGTTTCCATTGAGGTCCTGGTAAAATCTCGCACCATTCGTTGGATTGCATGACACAGATATCATGTTATTGGTGTCTTTAGCGTTTGTCAGAGATACCCTTTTGCTTTTGTATTCCCTTTGTCACGCAAGCGGTTGTCTTCTTCGATGCCATACATCTCAAGGACTTTCTGCTCCGGGGAGTCGAGGAAAGACCTATGCAGTGGCAGACTACATAATGTACGACAAAGTTACTGTTTCTAAAACAATCGTTCCCTTTCCCATGATTCTGTATGACGCCCTGCTAAATGTGGTTCATGACAGAACGGGTCCCGGCGTGTATCGGCGGCGAAAAATCGAGTGATGCAGCTTGCTTACCAAATGTTGCACGCGCTGACAACACCTTTCACCTAGACACCGAGGTCGAACTCTGGATCTAGAAGGCTACTCAAACTACGACTGCAGGCACTCACTGATCTGCATCGCTATGAGCGACCGGCGCTGGTTCCGCCATAGAATCATGGCCAGAAGTTCCAAGCCAGATGGTGGCCGGGAATTCGGGAACTGCGGAGTACATTAGCTCGGACTAGAACCTGTGTAACCTGTACGATCGAGATGCATGTTGTTGGCACACGTTGTCATATAGCCGAGTTGATACATCGACGTCCATGGGCGTGTTGATGGTGTCGAAGAATGATGATAGGTGGTATGTACAGCAATTGCAATAAATGCACTGACTGCTCTGATGCAAGTTGGAGGAAGACAACAAAGGCTGGGTGCCTCGGTATGTTCCACGCGAAGAAGAGGACAGAACTTGGTCAGCTACCCCACATGCGATCAGCTTAGAAGAGCCAGAAACAATTTGGGATTAGATTGACAGATGCCGCATCGGCATCATGGACCTTAGAGTGTGGTGGCCAATTACGAGTGCTGCATTTCAAGCCGAAAATTCCGCTACTTTACACTAGGACTCCGATCATGTTCCACATATGAACAATTGCTGGCGTCTCTGACATCTTCCGCACCATTCTCCCCCTCCCTCGCCCTTCACCCTTCAACCACAACAGTAACTTCGCGCAGCACTGTGAATTTCCCTTTCACGAACTACCCCATTGATCAACATGGAGGCTCTTCTGCGACAGTCGAGGTCCATGTGCCCGTTCCTCTCCAAAACGTCCCCCGCCACCCTCCGCTCACTCTCCACCACGGCCGCCGGCCACGATGTTTCTCCTGTGGCTGGTCGCATGTCCAATCTCCAGGTCCTCGGTCGCCGCTGCCCAATCATGGGCAAAGCGCTCGCCGTCCAGAGCGCACGCAACGGCAACAGCGCTCTTGCCGGAGCTTTTGGCGGAGCGCGTGCTTACCACACCCGTGTGAATCGCGCCAAGTTGCACACTTCTTCGCCCAAAGAGGCTCAGGCTATCGAAATTGAGAATCTGAGGGCTCAGCAAGGTACGATATATTTTTCTGGTTGTTCAAGACGTCATCGCATCATGGCGTCATGGAGGCCAAATAACGATGCGAAGCAGAGAACGTCAAGCTAACATTCGCAGGCACCGTACCCTTCCCACCCGGCGCGCAGAAGCCAGCGACCACCAAGCCCGCTCATCTAACCTCCACGGACGCTCAGCATGGCACGAAGTTCGACTACGAGGGATTCTACCACAATGAGCTGGACAAGAAGCACAAAGACAAGTCGTACCGCTACTTCAACAACATCAATCGCATGGCCAAAGAATTCCCTCGTGCCCATCTGGCTTCCAAGGAGGAGAAGGTCACCGTGTGGTGCTCAAACGACTACCTTGGCATGGGGCGCAACCCACAGGTCCTGAAGTCGATGCATGAGACTCTGGACAACTATGGCGCCGGCGCTGGAGGTACCAGGAACATCTCTGGACACAATCAGCATGCAATGGCACTGGAGGACACTCTCGCGAAGCTTCACGCCAAGGAGGCTGCGCTGGTCTTCTCATCGTGCTATGTCGCAAACGACGCCACGCTTGCGACACTGGGCAGCAAACTGCCCAACTGTGTCATTCTCTCCGACAGCATGAACCACGCCTCGATGATTCAAGGCATACGTCACTCTGGCGCCAAGAAAATGGTGTTCAAGCACAACGACGTGGCTGATCTGGAGGCGAAGCTGCAGTCGATTCCCGCAGAATGCCCTAAGATCATTGCATTCGAGAGCGTGTACAGCATGTGCGGTTCAATTGGGCCCATTGACGAGATTTGTGACCTGGCTGAGAAGTACGGCGCGATTACCTTTTTGGATGAAGTCCATGCTGTAGGCATGTACGGACCACACGGCGCCGGTGTTGCTGAGCACCTCGACTACGAAGCGCACAAGGCTGGCCGACCCCAGGGAACTGTTCAGGACCGCATTGATATTATCACTGGTACACTCGGAAAGGCATATGGCTGTGTTGGCGGCTACATTGCAGGATCTGCCAAGCTCGTTGACACCATCAGGTCTCTTGCGCCTGGTTTCATCTTCACTACTTCTTTGCCTCCTGCGACCATGGCTGGTGCGAAGGCGGCCATTGAGTACCAGGCCAACTACCAGGGCGACAGGCGCCTCCAGCAGCTGCACACCCGCGCTGTGAAGGATGCCTTGAGCGAGAGAGACATCCCAGTCATGCCCAACCCAAGCCACATCATCCCCGTGCTCGTCGGCAACGCAGAGGTCGCCAAGAAGGCATCCGATCTGCTTCTCGAAGACTGGGGCATCTACGTCCAGGCCATCAACTACCCCACCGTCCCCGTTGGCCAGGAGCGTCTTCGCATCACGCCTACCCCAGGCCACGTGCGCGAGTTCCGCGACCACCTCGTCGAGGCAATTGACGGCGTCTGGAAGCAGCTCGGCATCAAGCGCACGAGCGAGTGGGCTGCTGAGGGTGGCTTCATTGGCGTGGGTGTTGAGGGACAGCAGGCTGCGGAGCCTCTTTGGACTGATGAGCAGCTTGGGTTGAATGATGTGCTTAAGGAGATGAAGGCTGGGCAGGGCGCGACGGGTGTTCTTGAGGCTGTTTTGGAGAATGAGCGTAAGGCTACGGCGCAGGCGGTTGCTGCTGCTGCGTAGGTGGGGAGGATGTTGTATGTAGTGGATGATCTGGTCACTCTTTGTAGTTTGAGACGTGGAGGATGAGCGGAATGATGAACATGCTGTATACACCAATTTCCTGACGCAGTGCGTGATGATGCTCATTTCTATTATGACGATATTTAGGACATGCTGTAAAGTCTCTACAAGAACGATTGAATAGAGCGCGCGCGAGTGAAAGAGACTTGGCGGGCGCTCACTAGCGTGCCGTAACTGCCATCCAACTTTCGCGACGTGACATACGCGGGAACCATCGACCGCAACTGCCCACCTTTGCGCCTCTCGACTGCATCTCCCGCAGTCTGTGCCACTCCTTTGACCGGGCACCCACATCTCCACCGCGACTCTCTCCCCTTACTAATAGCTTGCGTTGTCGGTAGATGGTCTCACTCATTCGCTATCGACCCTCGACCGCGCCGGTCTCTCCACTCTAAGAGCTGAGCAGAGCAGAGCACCACCATGGCACCAGGACCGAAGCGCAAGCGGGGCCCCGACCGCCAATACTCACAGGATGACCAGCGCCCATCGCCGCACCGTCCCGAACAGCTGCGCATGGGGCAGCCGCCGCATCAGCACCAGCACCCGCACCAGCACAACAGCAGCCCGCGCGGAGGAGGAGGCGGCGGTGGTGGACGAGGAGACCGACGCCAGAGCCGCAATAACAATAGCAATGGGCGCTTCCCTCAGAGCCCCAATGTCTCGACGCAGCCATCGCCGACGACCATGTCCCCGCCCGCGAACAGCTTCCAGATGAGCCGCCCAGCACCTCCTACACCGTCTGCGCCTGCGCCGTCAAACAGCCAATCGGCCACGCCCACCCCAACACGAGACGTCCCCGAGAGCAACGAATACCTCACGCCGCAGCGGATAGCGAGCTGGAATGGCGAGGCACGCGACGCCGTGCTGCAGGCGGCGCTGTCAGCCCAGCGAGACGGCGATGTCCTCACGCTGTCCGTTGTCTTCCACGAGATCATCGAGGCTGCCATGGATCGCCAGCTGGGTGCAGGAGAGCTGGGCTCGATGGTGCGGGACATTGTCGCGGCGCCGGCGAGCGAGGACATGGACTCGGTCTCGACGTTCCTGGACACGCTGAGCTCGTTGACGCAGGACAAGGACAAGCAGTTGCTCGTCCAGCACATGCTCCTCGCGACCGACATCGACGTCTCGCGCATGCGGACTGAGTTGGAGAGCGACCTTCTGGGCACGCTCGGCCTGGTCCGCGATAGCTTCAGCAAGATGGCCGTCCGCAAAGCCACCCACGCGCTCTACCGACAGTCCAACTACAACCTCCTGCGCGAAGAGACCGAGGGCTACGCGAAGCTCATGACGGAGTACTTCACTACCGTCAACAATGAACCGCCCAGCCAGGACGTCGTCAGCGACCTGTACCAGCGGGTGAATGCCCTTATCGGCGCATTCGACTTGGATATCGGCAGGGTACTGGACGTCACGCTCGATGTCTTCGCCAACCTCCTCGTCAAGCACGGCAAGTTCTTCGTCAAGTTCCTGCGGTCAAGCGCCTGGTGGCCAGACTCTCGTGGCCTCGAGGGCTTTGAGTGGGAGGATTCTGGGGTGACCACATTACCCCAGTGGGCACATCCGCATTCGCCGCAGTGGTACTATTCGGAAGAAGAGAAGGAGGAGCAGCTGCGTCTCCGGGAGCAACGAGATCAAAAGTTCTGGCAACGGGTCGGGCAGCTGGGTGAGCGCAGTGGCATCCAAGCCTACTTCGAGCTCGGCGCCCGTCGCATCACCGCCAATAATCGACAGCCAGATCAGACGCTGTCCAAGGAAGGAGCACAGCTCTCCAAGCAACAAGAGGCTCGAAAGTGGGCAGACGAATGGGTCGAGCAGACTGGCACACTACCGCCTCCCAGCAACGACGTCGCAGCACAACTTCTCGGCTTCAAGCTGCGTTTCTACGCCTCCGACGCTCGCGACAAAACCGACATCCTCCCCGACAACCTCATCAACCTAGCTGCGCTGCTGATTAAGATCGGATTTATCTCGATACTGGACCTCTACCCTCACTTGTACCCGCTCGAAGAAGACATGTCAGCCCACAAGGAGAAGCTGCAAAAGGCCAAAGTTGAGAAAGAAGCGAAGGGTGGAGCTGTTGAGAATGCTCTCACCAAGGCTGGTGCGCTTCCGGACGACTCGCCTCTTGGAGCACCGGCTGTGAGTCGTCTCCGGGACAATGCGTCTAAGCCCGACTCGGAACGAAGCACACCTGGGAATTCCGATGAGGCTGTGGACAAGACAGACGACGAGGAGTTGCCCGAGCCCGTGGACCAGAAGTACACACTGCTCAAGAGCTTGCTGTGCATCGGTGCTCTGCCTGAAGCAATGTTCATCCTAGGCCGTCACCCTTGGCTACTGGACGTCTACCAAGAACTGCTCGACTACATCACCCGGATAGCGCACCATTCGCTCAGCAAAGTCTACGAAGCAACACGCCCGGTTCCTGTCAACACCGCCTCGAAGGGCGATGGTCTACGCGGTGCCCCACGATCGGTCGACTTCGTCCCTCGTAGGTCGCTCCGATGGTCTAAGCCTG
>Ga0265780_10003542_pt1 | contig 20494 bp, 17 predicted proteins | sample P1T30metagenome_FD_192432 | JGI IMG/M metagenome (GOLD analysis project Ga0265780, IMG submission 192432) | Plant litter microbial communities from East Loma Ridge, Irvine, California - P1 T30 | ecosystem: Environmental > Terrestrial > Plant litter > Unclassified | place: USA: California...
AGCCGCATGTTTGGCTCGTAGCTTGCCTGGGTTATCGCCGCCAGTCAGATGGTCAAAACCCTGAAGCTGAACGAGCGGCTGATTCCGGGAGGTGGCGACGGAACTCTGAATGTCGCTTTCTGGGTCCGTGCGGCCCTCCCAAAACCCCGCTGTCTGGGAACGCTGAACATTCCCATAACTCCGTCTTCTTTCCGTAATTTCGGGAAAGAGCAATTGGGAACGGATTTTGGGAAACAGGCCTTAAGGCCTCCCTAGGTATGATTGCCGCGGACGCATTCGCAATACGGGTTCCTTTTCGAGAAGCTTAGGTAAGCCGCTTGTGAACGTCGAAGATCAAGCAGCCGAGAACAGCTTCATCAAGACGAGGCCACTGACGATAAGTAAGGCAGCTAGGAGGCGCATCGCGGTCATTGCCTCGCCGAAAACCATAATGCCGACAACAAACGCGCCAACCGCGCCGATGCCGGTCTAAATTGTGTAAGCCGTTCCTAACGGTAGAACTCGCATTGCCGACGCGAGCAGGCCGAAGCTGACCAACATGCCTACGCCGGTAACGACGCTTGGCCAGAGCCGGGTAAAACCATAAGATTGCTTCATGGCCGACGCCCAGACAATCTCGAACAAACCAGCAAAAACAAGTGCGATCCACGCCATAGCAGCCTCCATAAAAGCTGCCGGGCCGTCCCGGACTTCTAACCCAAGTTTCTGGGGCGGGAACGTTGTCACCGCACATCTAAATAATTGCAGATCAACGATATTTCAACAGCAGCTAGCAGGCACAGCTTAAGAGGAGCCATTATCAAGCTCATCATTCGACAGGGATAGCGCCGAGCGCTTTCACCTGCCGGATCACCACGAGGGTTTTGAAACTACGCACGCGCTCATTCGCTGAAAACAGGCGCTGCGCCAGTTCGTCGTAACTCTCCATATCGCGAGCGACGATCCGGACTGCCAGGTCATGGTCGCCAGTCACGTTCCAAGCTTCGACTACTTCCGGCTCCCGGTCCAGTAAGTGCATCATTTCGCCAATCGTGCTCGGGCCTTCACGTTCGAGCGTGACCATTACGATCATAGACAGCGGCCAGCCAAGCGTTCGCGGCCGGACGATCGCTACCTCGCGCTCAATCACGCCCGTCTCGCGTAGGCGACGGAGGCGGCGGTAACAGGCCGGCGTTGATAGCCCTATTGCCTCAGCAATCTCCGCCACTGGCTGCTGCGCGTTGATTTGTACGAGTTTCAGGAGCTTGAGATCAAAGCTGTCGAGTGAAACCGGTTTTTCCATCCCATGCAGCTTAGTCGATAATCTTTATCGTAAGCGAGCCCATTTTGATCACCTTCGTTGGCGGTTCCACTTAAACTCATGGGTTCCTGCTTCTTCGTGAGATCTGCATGACCACATCCTCCATCGCGTGGCCAATTGGTCCGCGCGCTGATTTCGGCGCTATCGCCGCGCTGTTCTGTTCGCTTCTGTCGATCAGCGTCGGCGCGTCGTTCGCTAAGTGGCTTTTCCCTGCCATCGGACCGGAGGGTGCGACCGCCATGCGCCTGATCGTTAGCGCCGGCGTGCTGACGGTTGTATTTCGGCCTTGGCGCGTCCTTAGCGTGTCGGATTGGCGTTCTCTCATACCTTACGGGGTCGCGTTGGGAGTCATGAACCTTGTCTTTTACAAGGCGATCACGTTCATTCCGTTGGGTATCGGGATCGCGATCGAGTTCACCGGACCGCTAGCGGTCGCGCTGCTGACCTCGCGGCGCAAGACGGACTTCTTGTGGATCGCGCTTGCTGTTGCAGGCCTTGCCCTGCTGTTGCCCATATGGGGAGGTGCCGCTCACCTCGATTGGCGCGGCGTTGCCTTGGCAGGCGCCGCAGGAGTCTGCTGGGCGGTTTACCTCGTTAAAGGGAAGAAGGCAGGCGAAGATCATGGGATTGCCGCTGTCGCAGGCGGCATGGTGATAGCCGCTTTGGTCACTGCACCGGTCGGTATTCTTCATGCCGGAACCGCCATGCTCCAGCCCGAAGTGCTGGCGCTCGGATTGGTCGTTGGCATCGTATCGAGTGCGCTCCCCTACACTCTGGAGATGATCGCTCTGCCGCGCCTGCCGACTAATACTTTCAGCACACTCTTGAGCGCGGAACCGGCGGTGGGTGCGCTTGTCGGCCTCGTAGTGCTCGGCGAAACGCTAGCGATCTCACAATGGCTCGCGATCGGGTTGATCGTTTGCTCCTCGATTGGCGCTGCCACGACGGCGAAGAAGTAGGAACTGAGACATGCAGGATATCCCGACCATCGATCCCGTCGTCATTCGCTTGGCATCAGATTTTCGTGCGCTTCATCTGTTTGTCAGCACGCCAGACGCGCCGGCTATCGCTAATCCTTCGTCTGCGCTGGTCGAAGCCTGCCAATTTGTACGCGATGGTGGTCCACCATGGGCGGACGCACACTTAGCCGCTTGGGCGGACACCTATGCCCAGTTTGGCGCGAAGCCGAACCGAACGCCTTGTTCAGCGCAGGCGCTCCGTAAGCGCGTGCTGAAGGATGGCGTGCTCCCGTCGATCAACCCGGTGGTGGACCTGTATAACGCAATCAGCCTGCGCTACGCTGTTCCGGTCGGAGGTGAAAATTTGGGGGCCTATGTGGGCGTCCCACGGCTCACGATCGCGGACGGCTCAGAAGCCTTTGACACCATGTCCAACGGCGAGCCTGCGATCGAGCACCCGTTGCCCGGCGAAGTTGTCTGGCGCGATGACGTGGGTGTGACCTGCCGACGCTGGAACTGGCGGCAGGGGACGCGCACTCGGCTGAACGGCAACGAGCGATCCATGTGGTTCGTTTTGGAAGCCCTTGCTGGAATGCCGAACGAAGCCTTGCAAGAGGCCGGGCACGCACTGTCGAGCGGCCTGACAAGCATCTTACCGTCTGCGTCCGTCACGACGATAAAGTCGGCCTGATTGATCCAACAGCCGACACCCTGAGGAAAGGCCTTCACGAGTTCTCGAAAAACCATCGATTCCGAGAACGCTCACCCCTTCTCGCCTGCCGTTCCCAATCGAGAAAGGGGATCGGCTAAAGGCCCACCAACGTCGTCTCCGCTTAGCCGCTCAAGCTGCGGTACTGCTACGTCCATCAATACGGCGCTGTCGACGTTCGAAGGATACGACGATGCCAGCGAGTAGCAGGACGCATACTAAGGCAGTGGCAAAGGTGTTGAGGCCAAATCCACCCTTGGCTGCCTCCTTCGTGAGCAAATTCCCGAAGTCGGCGCCGAACGGCCTTGTGAAAACGAATGCTGCCCAAAATATCAGTGCCGCGTTGACCCGAGCAACATAGTGCAGAAGCAACACTACACCTATCACCACCATGCAGACTAAAGACCCCGTGGTGTATGTGAGGCCGAAAACATAAACCAGTCCATCGCCGAACGCAGTGCCAAGGCTGTTCGAGAACAGAACGGCCACCCAGAAGAATAATTCGCTCTCACGGTCCACCACCGCGCTCACGTCACAAGTGCCCCGCCTCAGATACCAAACGCCCAAGGTCAGCAACATGCCACCGAAAAGGATGGCCGACGTTGCGTTATAGCCAAGGCTGAGTGTGTGCGTCGACAGGTCGGCTATTTCAGTTCCGGCCGTCGTCGTACCTACGATTGTCGCCCAGAAGAGAAGATGGCGATAGTGATCGGCACGAACCTGTGCGACGAGGAAGGCCGCCAGCATGGCCAGTGTAATGGCAAGCCCGGCGACGTAGCCCAGGTTCAGCGTCTGGGCGATGGCGTCGCCAGCAACCTCGCCCAATGTGGTTGCGACGACCTTGGCCAGCCAAAAGCCCAAAGTGATTTCAGCAACTTTACGGGCAGGATGATTCCTCGTCACGTTGACCCTCACTATACGCATCCCCCCAGAGCGGGCGATCATCAGGTCGGAGCATAAAATTCAAATCGAAACTGGTGGGACACCGGCTACATTGGGACTTTGTATAGTCGGCTCCAGCAGCGCCCATCGTTTCGTGACTAAGCCGTCACGATGCGCCAAACCTTCCTTCTGATCCTGACCCTGCTCGCCGGTTGCGGCGAGAAGACCGCGAAGTCGCCTGCACCGCCCGCCCATGCCGAGACGATCGCTCACGAGAGCGAACTGCTGAAGCTGACCCTGACGCCTCAGGCGCAGCAGCGGTTGGGCATCGTGCTGGCGCGGGTGGGCGGCGGATCGGCGACTGCAAAACGCGAGGTGGCCGGCGAGATCGTCGTGCCGCCACTCACCGCCAACGGAGTGCCCGTCAACTCGACGTCCAATCTCCAGCAGATCGGAAGCCAGCAGGCCGCAGCCGATGCCGAACTGGCGCGTGCCACCGCGCAAACACGACTTGCGCAGATCGCGCTCGACCGCACGGAAAGCCTCGTTCGCGAGGAAGCGGGCAGCGTGCGCGCCCGCGACGAGGCCGCGGCGGCGCTGGCGTCGGCGCAGGCCGCACTCGGGGCCGCACGGCAGCAGCGCCGACTGCTCGGACCGGCGGTCGCATCGCTCGGTTCGCAACCCGTGTTGTGGGTGCGCGCGTCCGTGTTCGGTAGTGACATGGGAGAGGTCCGCCGCGAAGTTGGTGCTACGGTCCGCACGCTCGGTGAAGGCGGCGCGCCGCGCATCGCACGTCCGGTGCAGGCTCCGCCTTCGGCCAACACTGTCGCGGGCACGGTCGATCTCTATTACGCGCTCGACAATCGCGACCGCGCTTTCCGGGTCGGCCAGCGGGTAGCGGTGGACCTGCCGCTCGCTGGGCAGACCGAAGGGTTGTCGGTGCCATCGACCGCGATCCTGCGCGACATTCATGGTGGCGCGTGGGTCTATCAGAAGACCGCGCCGAACACCTTCGTGCGCCAGCGCGTCGAAGTAGCGTCGGAGACCGGCGGACGGGCACTGCTCGCGCGTGGCCTGGCCGCCGGGGCGCAGGTGGTAACTGATGGCGCGGCCGAACTGTTCGGCACCGAGTTCGGGGCGGCGCACTGATGCTCGGCCGGCTTGTTCATTTCGCGCTGGCGCAGCGCGTCCTCGTCCTTGCGCTTGCCGCGTTGCTGGTCGTGCTCGGCGTCCGCGCTGGCCGCGACGTGCCGCTCGACGTATTCCCCGAGTTCGCGCCACCCATGGTCGAAATCCAGACCGAGGCACCGGGGTTGTCGACCGAGGAAGTCGAGAGCCTGGTCACGGCGCCAATCGAAACCGCGGTCAACGGCGTCCCCGGCTTGATGACGTTGCGCTCCAAATCGGTGCTGGGCCTGTCGTCGGTGCAGATCCTGTTCGAGCGCGGCTCCGACGTGATCCGCGCTCGACAGATGGTCGGCGAGCGGATCGCGCAGGTGCAGCCGCGGCTGCCGCTCGCGGCGCGACAACCTGTGTTGATGCCTCCGCTGTCCTCGACCAGTCGCGCGATGAAGGTCGGCCTTTCCTCAGGCAGGCTCGACCAGATGCAACTGTCCGAGCTGGTGCGCTGGACGATCCGGCCGCGCCTGATGGCGGTTCCCGGTGTCGCCAACGTCGCGGTCTGGGGCCAGCGCGACCGGCAGTTGCAGGTGCTGGTCGATCCCGATCGCCTGCGCGCGGCCGGCGTGACGCTGGCGGAGGTACGCGCCGCGGCCGGCGACGCGGTGCTGGTCGGGGGCGGCGGGTTCGTCGACACGGCCAACCAACGCCTCGCCGTCCAGCAGACCGGCACCGTCCAGACTGCGGCCGACCTCGCGCAGGCGATCGTCAAGCAGGCGGGCGAAGCGCCGGTGCGGATCGGCGACGTCGCGCGCGTGGTCGACGGCTTCAACGCGCCGATCGGCAATGCGATCATCGATGACGGTCCCGGCATCATGCTGATCGTCGAGAAGCAGCCCACCGCCAACACGCTGGAGCTGACCCGCGCGGTCGAAGCCGCGTTTGCCGAGCTGAAGCCCGGTCTGAAGGACGTGAAGGTCGATACGAGGATCTTCCGGCCGGCCACGTTTATCGAACGCTCGATCGACAATCTCACCCGCGCGCTGATGATCGGCTGCGCGCTGGTGGCGGCGGTGCTGTTCCTGTTCACGCGCGACTGGCGGCAGGCGACGATAAGCCTAGTCGCGATACCGCTGTCGTTGCTCGGCGCGGGCCTGATACTGTTGTGGTCGGGCGCGACCATCAACGTGATGATTATCGCCGGCCTCGTCATCGCGCTCGGTGAGGTGGTCGACGATGCGATCATAGACGTGGAGAACATCGCACGCCGGTTGCGCCTGAACCGTGAGTCGGTCGACCCAAAGCCAGCCTTCGAGGTGGTCCTCGCCGCGTCGCTGGAGGTGCGCTCGGCGGTCGTTTTCGCCTCGCTGATCGTGATGCTGGTGTTCGTGCCGATCTTCTTCCTCGGCGGGGTGGCGGGCACCTTCTTTCAGCCCCTCGCCATCGCCTATGTTCTGGCAATCGGCATGTCGCTGCTGGTCGCGCTGACCGTGACCCCGGCGATGTGCCTACTGCTCCTGCCGAACGCACCGCTGACAGAGGAGCGAGACACCCGCATCGTCGCCGCGCTGAAGCGCCGCTATGTCGGCTTCCTGCCGCGCGTCGTCGGACGTCCGGCGCTGGCGGTCGGGGTAGTGGCGGGCGGGCTGCTGCTGGCAGGCGTCGGCTATGCGACCTTCAAGGACCAGTTCCTCCCCGACTTCCGCGAAACCGACTTTCTGATGCACTTCGTCGAAAAGCCGGGCACGTCGATCGAGGCGATGGACCGGATCACGATCCGCGCATCGAAGGAGTTACGCAGCATCCCCGGCGTCCGCAATTTCGGCGCGCATATCGGCCGCGCCGAACAGGCCGACGAGGTGGTCGGCCCCAACTTCACCGAACTGTGGATCAGCCTCGACGAGTATGCCGACTACGATGCGTCGGTGAAGCGGATCAAGGAGGTAGTGGAGGGCTATCCCGGCCTCTACCGCGACGTGCTGACCTATCTGCGCGAGCGGATCAAGGAGGTGCTGACGGGTGCTGGCGCGACTATTGTCGTACGCATCTACGGCCCCGATCAGGCAGAATTGCGCGCGGCTGGCGCGCGTGTCCGCGATGCGATCGGCGGTATTCAGGGCGTTTCCGACCTAAAGCTGGAGAGCCAGGTGCTGGTCCCGCAAATCCGCATCCGTCCGCGCGCCGGCGAACTGGCGCGGCTCGGCCTGACGGCGGGCGAGGTCCGCCGTCAGGCGCAGACGCTGGTCGCGCAGACCAAGGTCGGCGAGATCTACCGCGATCAACGCGCCTTCGACGTCGCGGTGTGGGGGGAGCCCGCAGTACGGGGCAGCGTCCATGCGCTCCGCGACCTGATGATCCAGGCCCCCGTCACCGGTGCGCCGGTTCGGCTCGGCGATGTTGCCGATATAGAGATCGCGCCTGCCCCCAACGAGGTGAAGCGTGAGAACGGGCAACGCCGGCTCGACGTAACGATGAATGTCGCGGGCGCGGACCTCGGCACCGTCGCGCAGGCTGTCGAGGCCGCAGTCGCGAAGGTGCCGTTCGCCACCGGCTATCACCCTCAGGTGCTGGGCGAATATGCCGCGCTGAAGGAATCGCGCAGCCGCCTGTGGAGCATCGGTGCGCTGTGCTTAGTCGGCATTCTGTTGCTGGTCTGGATGGAGTTCCGCTCGTCTCGCATCACCGCACTGGTTGCCATCAGCTTGCCGTTCGCGCTGGTCGGCGGGGTGGTCGCAGTCGCGCTGACCGGCGGGGTGCTGTCGCTTGGCTCCCTGGTCGGGTTCGTCACCGTCATCGGCATCGCCGCACGCAACGGCATCATGCTCCTGTCGCATTATCAGCATCTCGAACGGCATGAGGCGATGACGTTCGGTCTCGAGCTGGTGCTGCGTGGTGCGGAGGAGCGTCTGGTGCCAATCCTGATGACCGCCGCCTGCGCCGGGCTGGCGCTGGTGCCGCTGATCGTCGCGGGTAATGCGCCGGGGCATGAGATCGAGCATCCGATGGCGATCGTGATACTCGGGGGTCTGATTTCCTCGACTGCGCTCAACCTGCTGCTGCTGCCCGCGCTCTACGCCCGCTATGGCAAGGAACAGCCCGATCCGCCTGCCGCCCCACATAAGGAGGCGCTGGCATGATCCGTCGCTTGGCCCCCGCCGTTGCCCTGCTCGCCTCCGCCTGCATGAGTGTGCCTGCGCCATCGCCGACGATCGCGCCGCCCAGCGCGACGGGCGCTTTCGCCAGGCTTCCCGTCGCATTGATCGCGGCGGTGCCCGACGACTGGTGGCGGCTCTATGACGATCCGGTGCTTGACGGTTTGGTCCGGTCTACACTGACCGCCAACGCCGATCTGCGTGTCGCCTACGCCAATCTCGACGGGGCACGCGCGGTCTTGCGTCAGGCACGGGCCGCAAGATTGCCGCAGACGACGATCGAAAGCGCGCTGGGCGTCGACGATCCTGCCGGACAGCCAAGCGCGTCAGGGAACGTGCCGACGACGGATTACGATATCGCTGCGACGGCGAGCTGGGATCTCGACCTGTTCGGCCGGCTGCGATCGGCCGCGACCGCCGCGGGCGCGGATGCGGAGGGGCAGGCCGCCGTCGTCGATGGCTTGCGCGTCGCAGTCGTCGCCGACACCGTCCTCGCCTATGTCGACCTGTGCGGATCGACCCGCGCCATCGCAACCGCACGCGAGGTTGCCTCCGTACAGGATCGTTCGGTCGCGCTGGTCCGCGAACAGCTTCGAGCCGGCGACGTATCGCCTCTGGAGGTATCGCAAGTTGCGACGATCGCAGCCGCCACCCGCGCCGCCATCGCCCCGTTCGAGGCGCAGCGCGCCAACGCGCTGTACCGGCTCGCCACGCTACAAGGCCGTCCCCCTGCTGAGGCCCGCACTTATCGCTTCGCCTGCACCGCCGCACCGCGCCTGCGCGGGGCCGCGCCGGTCGGCGACGGCACCGCGCTGCTGCTGCGCCGTCCCGACGTGCGCGAGGCGGAACGCCGCCTTGCTGCCGCAGCCGCGCGGATCGGCGTGGCACGCGCGGACCTCTACCCCCGCGTCAATCTGGGCGGGGCGGTCGGGCTGCTATCCGGCGGTATCAGCGCGGCAGTGACGCCGCTTGTCAGTTGGGCCTTCCCCAACCAGGCACCGGTCCGCGCGAGGCTGGAACAGGCCCGCGCAACCGAGCGTGCGGCGCTGGCCGGGTGGGACGTGGCGGTCCTACGCGCGCTTCGCGAGGTTGAGACGACGCTGGCCGCTTATGATGCTGAGGCCCGCCGTAACCGCGATCTGGCGACCGCCTTGCGCGAGGCGCAGGCCTACGCGCGGCGGGCCGGTGCCCGGGTCCGCCTCGGCGACGCCCCCGGGCTGCTCCAGGTCGACGCCCAGCGGGCGTCGGCGTCGGCCACGCTGCAACAGGTCCAGTCCGATCTGGCGGTCGCTCAGGCAGAGGTCGCACTATTCCGCGCGCTGGGTGGCGGTTGGCGAACCGACGCCGCTACGCGATAGGTGGGGGATGCGGATATTGATCGTCGAGGATGATGCCGACACCCGCGCCTTCGTGGCGCAGGGGCTGGGGCAGGCGGGGCACCAGGTCGCGGTCAGCGCTGATGGCCGCGACGGGCTGTTCCAGGCGACCGGGGGTGGGTTCGACGCGATGGTGGTCGACCGGATGCTGCCCGGTCTCGACGGGCTGGCGCTGGTTAAGGCGTTACGTGCGGCCGGCGACGCGACCCCGGTTCTGATGCTGACGGCTGTCGGCGGGATCGCCGATCGCGTCGAGGGACTGGAGAGCGGCGCAGACGATTATCTGGTCAAACCGTTCGCTTTCTCCGAGCTGGCCGCCCGCCTCAACGCATTGACCCGTCGGCCTGCTGTGCGTGGCGATGACGCGCACATTCTTCGAGTCGGTGAAATCGTCCTCGATCTGCATCGCCGCACCGTCGAGCGGCGTGGTCGACGCATCACGCTTCAGCCGCGCGAGTTCGCGCTGCTAGCCGAACTGATGCGCAACGCGCGCCAGGTCATGACGCGCACCATGCTGCTGGAGCGGGTGTGGGATTTCGACTTCGATCCGAAGACCAACATCGTCGAGACGCACCTCAGCCGCCTGCGCTCCAAGCTCAATGCCGGTTCCGACGCCGATGCGATCGAGACGGTGCGCGGTGCCGGCTACATGATCCGGGGCGAATAGATGCTCGCCCGCCTGTGGCGCTCGACCTTCGGGCTCGTCGTGCTGGTCGCGCTGGCATTCAGCGCCGCGACGGTAGCCATCGGTGCCATCGCCTATGAGGTGACGCACGAGGCCCTGGAGGAGCAGCTGGACCACCGTATCGCGGTCGAAACGCGCGCGCTGGTGGCGGAGGCACGCGAGGGTGGCATAGCTGCGGTGGCTGACGCGATCCGATTGCGCGAAAATGCACGCAACGAAGCGAGTCTCGATTATTTGCTGGTCGACCACACAAGCCGGCAGATCGCCGCCACCATCGCGCCACTGGCCCCGCTGGCATCAGGCTATCAGGAGCATTTCGGTTTTCGGCGCGGCAACGAAACCGGCGTAGGACAGTCCCTCGCCACGCCGCTGCCCGCGGGAATGCTCGTCGTCGTCGCCGATCGGCGCGACCTCTCGGCGATCGACCGGACGTTGGCGCTACTGTTTGCAGCCGCCCTCACGGCGATGCTGGCGCTTGGGATCGGCGCGGCCGTGCTGGTCGGATGGCTGACCCGGCGTCGCCTGTCGCGTATCGATGCCACCGCGCATTCGATTATCGCCGGCGACCTGACGCAGCGGGTACCCCGAGACGGCTCCGACAGCGAGTTCGACCGCCTCGCTGCGACGCTTAACCGAATGCTCGACCGAATGTCGGCGCTGATGGACGATCTGCGGCAGGTGTCGACCGACGTCGCCCACGACCTGCGCACGCCTCTGACGCGCTTGTGCAACCAGCTCGATCGCGCAGCCGCGGGCGATGCCGCGGCTATTGCCGTTGCCCGATTGCAAGCTGACGACTTGCTGGAAATCTTCGCTGCGCTGCTCCGCATCGCCGAGATCGAAGGAATGGCGGAACGCCGGGCGCTGGCGTGGCTCGATCTCTCGGCACTGTTGGAGGACATGGCTGAAACCTACCGCCCGGATTTCGAAGCCAGCGGCCACATATTATTGACGAACATTCCGACCGGTCTGCACATTGAGGGCGACCGCCGTCTGCTCGCTCAGGCGCTGTCGAACCTGCTGGAAAACGCCCTCCGCCACACGCCGGCCGGTACTACGGCGATACTGACCGCGAAGGCGACGCGGGATGCGATCGAGGTGATGCTGGAGGACAACGGCCCGGGGGTTCCTTCTGCTGATGCCGAACGCCTGTTCCAGCGTTTCGCCCGCGCCGAGACGTCACGCACCACTGAAGGGCATGGGCTGGGCCTCGCATTGGTTCGCGCCGTCGCGATCGGCCATAACGGCGATGCCCTTCTATCCTCACCGGATCGCGGCTTTGGTGTCATAGTGCTGCTCTCCAAGTAGGAGGAGCGCCGCGGGTCTTCGACTGACAGATTTCCCAAAACAGCGTGAACGACGGTTTTTTGGGAAGGGTGCCTGCTTTCCCGATATTCGATCCTTTTCGAGAAATTTGGCGTGCCGTCGGGCAGGGGGGAATAGGTACGGCATGGGCCCCGCCTCGACATGAACGAAGGGCCGAAGTTGGGGATGCCTGAGAGGGCATTGAACGGCGACTTATGGGTCACACACCCGGTCGCCAAGCCTAGATTCTCAGTATAACGCTTAGCCGTGAACACGGTTCAAGGATACCATTGTCATAATCGAGCACTTCGTACCTGACGCCTATGGTCTACTCATTTTGGCTCCAGAGATCGCACTTGCCAGTGGCTGGCTTGGCGGCGACAGGGTTGTCGGTCGCGCAGCCATCAGAGACCTGTTAATTAAAGCTGATCGGTTTAACGAAGACGAACGGCAGAGACTAACCATCCATTTGCCCGGGAGAGAACTCACGCTAAGGTTGAGTGAGATCGAACGGTCTTACGAAGCCAAACACCGACTCGAGGCATAGACCTCTGGCTAGAGGTTTATTCAGCTGGGCCATCGAAATCAGGTCAAATACATGCCCGGTGGCCCCAAAGACGGCGATGGCAAGGTCGATATAACTGTAACACATCAGCGCATGAGACTGCACAGGAGCGGTTTTAGGCGGCGATCAGTTCTTTGATGCGCGAGGCCAGTGTCTCCATAGCGAACGGCTTTGTGATGACGTGCATGCCCGGTTCGAGGTGCCCATGATTCAACACCGCGCTTTCTGCGTAGCCGGTGATGAATAGCACCTTGAGATCAGGTCGGCTGGAGCGAAGCGCGTCCGCGAGTTGACGGCCGTTCATGCCTGGCAAGCCCACATCGGTGACGAGCAGGTCGATATGCCGCTCAGGTGTCATCATGCTCAGCGCTGAGGGGCCATCAGATGCTTCAAGCGCGGCGTAGCCAAGGTCAACGAGCGTTTCTGTGACGAGCATTCGTACTGTTGCTTCATCGTCCACCACGAGTACCGTCTCGCCACCTACCGCCCGGGGCGCGTCGGAAAGCGAAGCAGGCAATCCTTCCTCTGTAGGTGTCTGCTCGCTGCGCGGCAGGTAGATCACGACTGTTGTGCCGGCCCCCACGCTGGAATGAATGCGGACCTGTCCGCCTGACTGACGAGCAAAGCCGTAGATCATCGAAAGGCCAAGGCCTGTGCCACTACCGATCGGCTTGGTAGTAAAAAACGGCTCGAATGCCTTGGCGATCGTGTCGGGCATCATCCCAGTGCCTGTGTCACTGACTGAAAGGCATACATACGGGCCGGGTTCGATATCCCGCTCACGCCCGGCCCGTGCGTCTACATTGCGGTCCCGCGTCTCGATCATGATCCGTCCGCCATCAGGCATGGCGTCTCGGGCATTGATGCACAGATTGAGCAACGCGTTTTCGAGCTGGCTTGGATCAACCAGTGTGCAGCCGAGATTTGGCGCCAGTGACGTTTCTACGACAGCTGACGGCCCGACGGTGCGTTGTATAAGCTCCTCCATGCCGGTTACGAGGGTGTTCGTGTCCGTTGGACGAGGATCGAGTGTCTGGCGGCGACTGAAGGCAAGTAGCCGGTGCGTGAGCGCGGCAGCTCGACGGGCGGCGCCCTGGGCTGCATCTACGTAGCGATCGACATCCGCTTCTCGCCCTTGCGCGAGGCGAAGCTGGATCATCTCCAGGCTGCCGCTGATGCCGGTCAGGAGGTTGTTGAAGTCATGCGCTATGCCGCCAGTCAGCTGGCCGACCGCTTCCATCTTTTGCGACTGGCGCAAGGCATCCTCGGCGGACATCAACTCAGCCGTTCGCTGGACGACCTGCTGCTCGAGCGAAGCCGCTAGATCGGCCAGTTCACGTTCAGCGCGACGACGTTCAGTCGCATCTCGGGTTCGCACCGCCACTTCGCGCACGAAGTCGAGGTCCTCGGTCGACCAATGCCGAGCTCCTTCGTGGTTCAGGTAAAGCAAAGCGACCAGCCCGCCCTGCTCGGTCAGCGGCATGTTGATGAACGAGCGGGCGCTAATTGCTTCCAGCACAGCGGATGTTGAAGCGGTGCGCGGATCGAGGCGGGAATCTTCTACGATTACGGTATCACCGCGTTTAAGATCCTCGATGTAAGATCCATAATCGCGAAAAAGGAGCGTTCCGGCGAGCGTTGTAACGCCAGGGGCATTCCAATCCCGTTCGATGACGATCGTCTCATCGGTGCGGTTGACCAAGCCATAGCCGGCACGGCTGACGCCCAACGTTTCGCCCAAAATTGCGGCCGCAAGATACGAGATGTCGGCGGCATCATTGAGGTCGCGAAGGTGGTCATTGAGGCGGACCAACGCCTCTCGCTTCATCTCCGCCCGTTTCGCGTTGGTAACGTCCATCGATACGCCAGCTACCCTCACCAAACGCCCTTCCGCGTCATAGAAAGGCTGCCCCCGCGTCGATATCCAGCGCATGCTGCCGTCCGGGCAGAAAATCCGATAATCCTCGCGGCGATCACGGCCACGGTCACCGCCTCTTTCCATGCCTTCGATCGCGCGCTCGCGATCGTCCGGATGGATGGCAGCGATCCGGTCCTCATACGTGAACGGCCTGTCGGGGCGACGACCGAACAACGCCTTGCATTCTTCCGATGCGGTCAGCGTTCGGCTGGCAAGCTCGAAACTCCAGGTGCCGAACCCGCCAGCTCGCAGCGCCAAAGCCAACTCGCGCTCACGTTCCTGCTGAGTACGCAGCCGGCTGGTGACCTCCGCCATCAACGCGGCGTTGTCACGCTCGAGGCCCGTCAACCGCTCGCGTTCGATCGTCACGTCAACTTGGCTAGCAAAGAAATAGGCTAGCTTCTGATCGGCATCGAATACCGGAGCCATCAGCAACCGGTTCCAGAACGGCTCGCCCTCCTTTCGGTAATTCCGGATGTCGACCTCAATGGGCTTCATCTGCTCAACGGCGTCGTGCAAGGCCTTGCGTGTTACCGGATCGGTGTCCGCCCCTTGTAGAAACCGGCAATTGTGTCCGACAATTTCCTCGCGCTCATAACCAGTCAAACGGCAGAACGCGTCATTGGCGAAGACCACGGGATTGTCTGGAAGCCGCGGATTGGTGATGATCATCGGCATGCGTGTCGCGTGAACTGCCGCGACAAATGGGTCGGTATGACGGTCGACGCCGGCTACCTGGCTTGCGATCCGCTCGTCGTCCGCCACGCTCTGACCAGAACGATCGTCAGTGTCATATAGGTCAGGCACAGCCACCCCTTAGTCGGGCGCTCCGCCCTCTTGAAAAATATGGTCTAGACCAACCAGTTCAGCCGGTAAGCCCCTTTTCGACCTGATCCTGAACAACAATCGTTGAACTGGGAGTATCGGTAAGTGACGCTGCTGGACCATGACGTAACGCCCGGGGTCGCCCTGACAAACCACGGCGATATGGGGCGGTGAGGCTTGCCCGTGGTTGGGCCAGGACAAATAGGGTTATTTGAATGGACGCTCTCTAGTGAAAAGCGGCGAGGTCGATACGAGCGACGGCTTATTGATTCCGCCTGGCCGAGTAACCGCGATACTTTGGACGGAGGCAAAGGGTCGATGAGCAGTCGCCGTTGCGATCTCATGGGGTTTCGCTCTACAAGGGATAGCGAAAAGGGCACCCAAGTTGCCTCGGATGCCCTTCCAGTTCGAGCTGTGCTTGGGAGCGGCCCGTTCTGTCTCGTGAAACTAAATACCGTTCGACAGGTTAGTGTCGGGATCGTTCGTCCGCATGTCCTCAGCCTGATTCTGTCCAGTTGCCCGGACGGCGTCAGCCTTGTTCTCGAGGCTGGCTTCCGCGGCGTCGTTGCCGACGTTATCTGCGGCGTCTTCCAGATTGTCCGCAACGGCCTCCATGTTGGACTCGATATTATCGGCTGCCTGCTCGGTTGGGCTGGAGTTGCATGCGGACAGCAAGACGAGCCCCGCCGCTATCGCGATAACGAATGCCGTCTTCATGTAAAGTCCCCTGTTTACTGAGTAACGAATGGACTAAATGGTTCTTTTGCTAATAGCTCCACGTCAACTACCTTAGTTAAGGTGCAAGTCTAAGATTTTGACCTTCCAAGGCTGGTCATCTATTACGTTGCCCTATGGAACACCATTGTGACTACACGACAGATGCTCACCCCCTAGTACTAATCGCACTGCAAAGGGCGCCGATCGACGCGACAAAATCTTTTTCCGCCTGTTGTATGACCTGACCTTCGACCCGCACAACGCCTACCATAATGGCCGCACCGGTCGTCTCGGTTTCCAGCTTGGCAATCACTGGCTGCATTCGTCGGAAGCTCCGATCATCGAACAGGCCAAGGATGCAGATGAACTTTGCCTGGGCCGCGACAGGGGTGACTGTGCCATCCCGCCCGTTCATGCGCTGCTGTTCCTGCACTTGGAATCCACAGCGGCGCAGTAATTGTGCCGCCATTCGTGCCACCGCCGCGTCCAGTGGGCCACGTCCCGGCACGCACAACACGACGCTACCATTTCCGTCGTCGCCTATTTCGGAGCCGCGCCGTACAGACGCTTCGATACCATCAGAAAGGCTAGAGGTGGCCACCGGGTCAGGGTGGTGCTCCAAAGCCTCCAGCACTTCGAGTGTGGTCTCGCATATAGCCCGAAGCGCGGTGCGTTCCACGGCACCGCGGTCAACATCAGCAACTGCAAGCCGCAGACCGCCAAGTATGACCTCGTCATAATAGGCGGCGAGCGAAAGCGTTTCGAGATGAGTTTCGGCTTGCTCGATGGCCTCTTCGGGATGACCTGCGAGCACGCGTTGGTAGAACGTCTCGGCCGGCGAGAGCGGGGGGCGGTCGCCGAACACGACGTCGAAGATTTCGAAAGCCGGAATGTAACGACCGAGCACGACGAGCATCAGCGTTAGCGGCATCGATAGCACCAGACCGAGCGGTCCCCAGATCCACGTCCAGAACAGTGCCGCGACGACGACTGACACCGGTGAGAGGCCAGTTGAGTGGCCGTAGAGCAGGGGCTCGACCACATAGCCGACGAGGGGCTCCACGATCAGGAACAGCAAGGCGACATAGCCGACCATCAGCCAGCCTGGGTCGACGGCCGCAGCCAATGCCAGGGGGCCGACTCCTGCAACCAGCACGCCCACATAGGGAATGAAACGAAGTAGTCCGGCCAACACGCCCCAAAGACCGGGCGATGGTACGCCGATCAGGAACAGACCGCCCCAGATCACCGCGCCGAACCCGACATTGACGACGAACTGCGACAGGAAATAGCGACTGAGCCGCTTTGCGCCCTCATCGAGCGCTACGGTTGTCCGGTGGAGATCGGCGGTACCCATAAGGCGGATCAGACGGTCGCGCAGATCCTCCTTCTGGAAGAGGATAAAGATAGCAACGATGAGGACGATCAGCGTCGTTTCAACAGGTGCCAGCGCAGGTAAGACATAGCTGCGGATCTCGTCCATCGCGCTTGCTGGCGGTGCCCGGATCTCCACGGGGATCGCGGCGTCGTCTCGCGGGCGGGCCAAGGACGCTGTGCCTGCTCGGCGCGCATTTTGAGCGTTCTGGCGGCTACCGCCCCCATTCGTCTGCAGTATCGAGCCAAAGCGGTCGTGGAGTGCGACGCGGACGACGGCCGCTTTCGCAGTGATGCGCTCCGCGTACGCAGGCGCGTCCTTCGTCAGCGTCGCCGCCTGACTAACGAGGATAGCGCTAGTCACGCCGATCGTGCCCAGTGCCATCAGTATCGCAAGGAGTACGGCCGGGGCTCGCGGCACGCGCAATCGGCGGAAGCCGGCGACGATCGGCGCCAGCAGGAAAGACAGCAGAATGGCAAGGATGATGGGCAGCAGGACCGATCGACCCGCGTAAAGTGCAAACGTGACGATCGAGGCGATGATCCAGGGCGCCGTCACGTCAATCGCGCGATGCGACTTCCATGTCCCATAGGCTCGTCGAACAGTAGTTGGCGTATTCCCTACGGTCACCGGTGCGCTTTCATCAGAGGCTTCAGCAAGCTCCCCTCGCGGCTACCCCTTTTGGATTAAGAATGTCGCCTCAGGCCGTTGTCTTACGACTGCTCGGTCGGGAGCAGTCGACATGCGGCGGTTCACGCGTGGGCGTTCATCGGACTGCAGATTGCGTGACGTGTTTGGCGCATTAAAGAAGGGGCGGCCCCTCCAAGGGACGGGCCGCCCTCTCAATCAGATCCGCGGCGTGGTGCCGTACCGGTTGCGCTCGGTCACGACCTCGTCGTCGGTGTAGGCAGGAGCCTTGTCGTCGAAGCCGTTCCAGCCGGACTGACGGTACGCCGAACCGCGCTCGGCAGCGTCCACCGACTTGTTGCGCTGCAAGACGGCTTCTGCCTCCATTGCGAGCGTATCGTCGACACGCGCGCTGACAAGGGTACCGCCGCGGCGTACGCCTTCCGAATAGACGTTTGCTTCCTCATCGGTATGGCCGGCTTCCTTCAGCACGCCGACGATCCCACCCGTTGCAGCGCCGCCTGCTGCGCCGATGCCGGCGCCGACCGCCGTGGAAGCGAGCCAGCCAGCTGCGACGATCGGACCCAGTCCCGGAATCGCGAGAAGGCCAAGACCGGCGAGCAGACCGCCGACGCCGCCTAGAACCGCACCCGTCGAGGCACCGCGCGACACGTCGCCATCATCGTTGACGTCGTCGATGCCGGTGGTGCCGTCATGATCTCCGTGATCACGCTTGTTTGCCATGATGCTGAGATCGTTGCGCGGTACGCCGAGGCGTTCGAGCTCGCTTACCGCATTGTTTGCGTCGGAATAGTTGTCGAACAGTCGTGTGATGGTCTTCGTCATAGTATCTCTCCTAGTATTGTTATTCAGCGGCTCGTGACGTTGCCTTTGTAGTCCAGAGCGACATGAACCTTCTTGCCGCGGTGCATCGCCGTACCTTGCCAGACGCCGTTGTCGTCCTTCGCCAGCTTCGACACGCCCGAGTAGCCGGCCTTGGCCATCCGACCACGTGCCTGCGCCGCGGTGAACGAATTGCGGCCGTCCGCCGGTGCGGCGACGTGGCCGACCGAGTTGTCCTTGACCGCTGGATTGTGGGATCCGGCATGACCCGTTTGCGCCATTGCGCCGGTCGTAAGCAGGGCTGCGGCGCCCATGCCGATGATAAAGTGCTTCATGATGTCTCTCCTGGAAGATTATGCCAGCTTCGCGGCGCGGCACTGGACGATGCGGCAGGCCGAACAGGGCCCGCCGCACAGTCAGTCAGCGGACAGAACCGCGACGAACGAGGTTCACGATCGCGAGCAGCACGATGGCGCCGACCAATGAGATCAGGATCGACTGGATGTTGATTGCGCCGTCCATGATCGAGGCACCACCGATAAGCGGGGTAATGATGAAACCGGCAAGCAGTGCGCCGACGATGCCAACAACGACGTTGAGAATAACGCCCTGCTGTCCATCGGTCCGCATGATCATGCTGGCTACCCAGCCAATGATGCCGCCGACGACGAGAAGAATGATAAGGTTCATGGTGCAGCCTCCCTTTTTGACCAGTGTGCGGCGATTAACCGTATCCCCAAAGCAATGTTCCGGTTTTTCCATTTTCACCCCGCCAAGACATAGTACTCCTGCATCAACCCTGCTGGTGCATGACTGATACATCAGGTGGAACTTGCAAGCCCTCGCCGCGCTTCACCCAGATGAGATCGACCACCCACAGCACTATCCCGAACCCATCAATCCATCACCTCGAGCAGTTGATGGAGAGCCTGCTCGAAGGCGTCATCCTGATGGACCCGACGGGGATCATTCTTGGAGCGAACGCTGCTGCGCTGACGATGCACGGCATCGCCAAGGTGGAGGAACTGGGCGAGACCGCGGAGCAGTATGTCCAGCGCTTCTGCCTGCGCTACCGCGACCATCGTCGCCTTACCCACCGCGAGTATCCGCTGATGCGACTCTTGGCAGGAGAGGCTTTCCCCGATCTGATCGTCGAAGTCGCGCCGCTGGGCACAAATACGCCGCGTTGGGTCCACCAGGTTCGCGACGTCGCAATGGATGACGACGGGGGCGAACCCGACTGCCTGGCGCTCGTCATTCACGACGTATCCGAACGCTTCGATGCCGAAGATCGGTTCGAGGCCATGTTTCAAGCGAACCCTGCACCAGCCCTTATCGTGCGTGTATCTGACCAACGCTACGTCCGGATAAACCAGGGCTTCATCGACTTGAGCGGGTATGGGCGGGGTGATCTGGTCGGACGCACTTTGTTCGAGGTCGATCTGTTTTCCCAGGTCGATCGCCGCGACTTTATTCGGGAATGTGTCGCAGCTGGTGCCGTGGTGCCGCAGGTAGAGGCCGAACTTCCTCTAGCGGGCGGTGACACGAAGCTTGTCATTCTCGCCGGTCAGCCAATCGAGGTCGGGAACGATCCGTGTCTGTTATTCACGTTCGCTGATCTCGAACCCCGGCGTCGCGCGGAACGCGCGCTTGAGACGAACGAACGCCACTTCGCCACAGTGTTCGACATGGCGCCTGTCGCGATGGTGATCACGACCGGTGAGGATCACCGGATCATAAACGTCAACGACGCCTTCCGACGTCTCACCGGGTATTCAGGGCACGACGCGATAGGCCGGGTGGCAGACGATCTGCAGCTTTGGAACGACGGCGAGCAGCGCCAGGGTCTCGAGGATGAGATACGCCGGCGTGGCGGGTTTCGTGGTCACGATGTTCGAGTCATTGGAAAGGACGGTAACCCAGTCGACTGCATCGCCTCCGCCGAACGCATCAGCGTTCGCCGCGATGAATGCGTCCTCTGGCTCTATCAGGACATCTCCGCACGCAGGCGCGGGGAGTTGGAACTGGTCGAGGCCATCGAGGCGGTGATGAAGGATGCCAACTGGCTCAGCCGCTCGATCATGGACAAGCTGGCCACGCTGCGAAATCCGCGAGGGGAAAATCCGGCCAACTTATC
>Ga0265780_10003543_pt1 | contig 20490 bp, 18 predicted proteins | sample P1T30metagenome_FD_192432 | JGI IMG/M metagenome (GOLD analysis project Ga0265780, IMG submission 192432) | Plant litter microbial communities from East Loma Ridge, Irvine, California - P1 T30 | ecosystem: Environmental > Terrestrial > Plant litter > Unclassified | place: USA: California...
TACCCGGTTGGCATGATTGCGGTTCAAATGTGTAACGCGGCATGCCGGTTTTTTGACGTTCTCGATATACTTGAGCCACCGGCCCTGGCGCTGCGCCAGCCGGTAGATGAACGTCGCTGAACAATTCCAGATGGTGGTTGCACATGGCACCAATGATTTCGACCCGAACCGAACCGCCCGACACGCTGCCCGCTTCCGTGCTGGCGGCGGCGCTCGATACGTCGGAAGCGGCGATCGCCCTGCTCGCCATGCCGCAGTGCCGTTTCGTTTTTGCCAACGCGGCGTTTCATGCGCTCGGGGCGGGACAGGGCGAGCGCGGCGCCGACGGCCCCTTCACCTGCCCCGCGATCGACAGCGCCGTGGCCGAATCGCTGCAGTCCGGGCGCATGGCGCGCATTCCCCGCTTCGGCGTCAGGATGGCGCAGGACCCCGATGCGACCTGGGAAGGCGAAGTTTCGCGCGCCGGCGCCAGCACCGACGGCGCTCCGCTCCTGTTGATCTGCATCCGCAACGTCTCGCACACCGTGCGCGCCGAACGGGCGCTTTCATTCAGCGAGGAGGCCTTGCGCCGCACCAATACCAAGCTGCGCGACACGCTCGACAACATCACCGACGGCGTGCTGGTCATGGACCACGACTGGCGCTATACCTTCGTCAGCGCGCGCGCGGCGGCGATCATCGGCATCCCCGCTGAAAAACTGGTCGGCGGCATCGTCTGGGAGCTGTTTCCCGCCGCGGTCGACACCCAGTTCCACGCGTGCTACCACCGGGCCGCCACAACCGGCATGCCGGTGCACTTCTAGGAATACTATCCGGCGCCGCTCGACATGTGGATGGAGTGCCATTGCTATCCCACGCAGGATGGACTGACAGTGTATTTCCGCGATGTCACCGCAAAGCGCCTGGCGGAAGAAGCGGCGCGCGAAAACATGGCGATCCTGCGCGCGATCAGCGACACGTCGGCCGACGTCATGTTCGCCAAGGACCGCCACGGCCGCATGCGCTTTGCCAATCCCGCCACGCTGGCGCTGATTGGCCGGCCCCTGGCCGAGGTGATCGGCCGGACCGACGCGGAATTCCTGCACGATCCGGTGGCGGCCGCTACCGTTATGCGGAACGACCGCGCCGTCATGGACGCGGGCCAGTCGGCCGAATACGAAGAACTGGTCCCCATGCCCGACGGCACGCACAAGGTCTGGCTGTCGCGCAAGATCCCCTATCTCGACGAGCACGGCGCCGTCATCGGCCTGCTGGGCGTCTCGCGCGAAATCACCGAACGCGCCCGCAAGGAGCACGCGCTCGAGGTGGAGAGCACGCGCAAGGATGAATTCCTGGCCATGCTGGCGCACGAGCTGCGCAACCCGCTCGCGCCGATCATGAACGGCGCGCGGATGCTCGACATGGTCGCTGCCGATGAACACAAGGTGCGCCACATCAGCCGCGTCATCGACCGCCAGGCCGGCCACCTGGTCGCGCTGGTGAGCGACCTGCTGGACGTGTCGCGCCTGCAGCGTGGCCTGGTGACCATGCAGAAGGAAAGTATCGACATCGACGTGGTGCTGCACGACGCGGTCGAGCAGGTGCGCGCGCTGGTCGACAGCCGGCGCCACACGCTGGTGGTGGCGCCCGTGCTGGCGCCGGCGCCCGTGTTCGGCGACCGCACCCGCCTGATCCAGGCACTGGCCAACCTCCTGGTCAATGCGGCCAAGTTCACGCCGGACGGCGGCCATATCGCGCTGCGCGCGGCGACATGCGCCGAAGGCATGCTGGCCATTGCTGTCGAAGACAATGGCGTCGGCATCGACGCGGCCTTGCTGGGCCAGGTATTCGGGCTGTTCACCCAGGGCGAGCGCAGCCTCGACCGCACGATCGGCGGGCTCGGACTCGGGCTGCCGCTGGTCAAATCCATCGTCGCGATGCATGGCGGCAGCGTCAGCGCGCACAGCGCCGGCACCGGCCACGGCAGCACATTTACCATGCTGCTGCCTTTGCAAGCACAGCAGGCGCCACCAGCAGGCGCGCCGCTGCAGCAACCGCCGCCGGTGCGCCCGGCCCGGCGCACCGGCATCCTGATCGTCGACGACAACGCGGACGCCGCCGATTCGCTGGCCGACTGGCTGCGCTCGACCGGCCACCATGCCACGAGCGTGCACGACGCCGCCGCCGCCATGGCGCAGGCGACGGCCACGCGGCCCGGCATCCTGATCCTCGATATCGGCCTGCCCGGCATGGACGGCTTCGAACTGGCGCGCTGGGTACGGCGCCAGCCGGGGCTGGAAAACGCCACGCTGATCGCCCTCTCGGGCTACGGCCAGGAGGCCGACCGCGCGCGCGGCCTGGCCGCGGGCTTCAACCATTACCTGGTGAAACCGGCCAGCCTGGCGCTGCTGGAGACCATCCTCAACGGCGCCTGATGCGTTTATAAATTACTGCATGAACCAGCCGTGGCTGACGACGATCGACTGGCCGGTCAGCGCGTTCGTGGGAAAACTGGCCAGGAACAGCGCGGTCTGCGCGACATCGTCGACGGTCGTGAATTCACCATCCACGGTATCTTTCAGCATGACCTTGCTGACCACGTCGGCTTCGCTGATGCCCAGCGCGGCGGATTGCTCGGGGATCTGCTTTTCCACCAGCGGCGTGCGCACGAATCCCGGGCACACCACGTTGGCGCGCACGCCGTGGGCCGCGCCTTCCTTGGCCACCACCTTGCACAGGCCGATCAGCCCGTGTTTCGCCGCCACGTACGGCGCTTTGAGCTTCGACGCTTCCTTCGAGTGCACCGAGCCCATGTAGATGATGCTGCCGCCGCGCTTCTGCGCGTACATCAGTTTCAGGCAGGCGCGCGTGGTGAGGAAGGCACCGTCCAGGTGAATGGCCAGCATTTTTTTCCAGTCGGCGAAACTGAAATCATCGACCGGGCCGACGATCTGGATGCCGGCGTTCGAAACCAGCACGTCGATGCCGCCCAGGCGCGCGGCGGCATCGGCGATGCCCGCATCGACCTGCTCTTCGCTCGTCACGTCCATCGCCACTGGGATGGCGCGCGCGCCGGAAGGATCGAACTCGCGCGCCGCTGCCTCGGCCGCGGCCAGGTTCAGATCGGCCACGATGACTTTTGCGCCGTTCTCGAAAAACACTTTGGCGATGTTCTTGCCGATGCCGCTGGCCGCGCCGGTGACGAGTGCGACCTTGTCCTGCATGCCGTTCGCTACATTCATGATGGTCTCTTTCTGGTAGGAGTGGTGAAATCGAATACCGCAGGGCTGTCCGCCAGCGCCGGCAGCGCCAGCACTTCGGGATGGGCCAAGGTCGTGCCGGCATCCGCGTAGCCGGCGCGCCAGTGGTCCATCATCGTGCGGCGGGAAAATTCATAGTCTTTCGACTGGCCTTCATAGGTTGGCGAGTGGTACACCAGCTGCACGATATTGTAGACCGCCTGGTCCGAGGCCTCGGCCAGCAGGCGTGCCTGCGGCGACGCGGCCAGCGTGCGCGGCATCTGTTCGAGCAGTTCGTTGAACGCGGTGCGCAGCTTTTCCACGCGCCGGAAATTGTCGGTCGCAGCCCGGGTGCGGCTCGAGAACTGCACTTCCTTCATGCGCACCGCCACTTCCGCCATATCGGTCGGCAGCAGGCCGTCAGCCGCCCACAGGTCCACTTGCAGCACCAGCGTGTCGAGCCCCGAACGGCTCGACAGCACCCAGTCGAGCGGCGTATTCGAGACCAGGCCGCCGTCCCAGTAATGCTCGCCATCGATTTCGACCGCATCGAATGCCGGCGGCAGCGCGCCGCTGGCCATGATGTGTTCCGGCCGGATGGTGTCGGTGGCATTGTCGAAATAGGCGAAATTGCCGGTGCGGACGTTGACGGCGCCGACGCTGAAACGCATCTCGCGGCGGTTGATGCGGTCAAAATCAACCAGGCGTTCGAGCGTGGCGCGCAGCGGCGCGGTATCGTAGTAGCTGGGCGTGGGGCTGCGCATGCCCGGGAGCCAGTCGAGCGGCGTGCGGGGCGCAAAAAAACCGGGGACACCTTGCGCCATCACGGCCCCGGCCTGCCACTGGTTGACGAAGGTGCGGACGGCATCCGGCAGCGCGACGCCATTCCACAGCGCGCCCACGCCGAAGTCGCCGGCATGGCTGACGCTTTCCCAGAAGTCGCGCAAGCGCGCAACGCGCAGCTCCGGAGCATTGCCGGCAATGATGGCGCAGTTGATGGCGCCGATCGAGATCCCGGCCAGCCAGGTCGGCTCGATGCCCGCTTCGTGCAGGCGCTCGTACACCCCGGCCTGGTACGCGCCCAGCGCGCCGCCGCCCTGCAGCAGCAGCGCGATCGATTTGAAGGGAGTGGCGCAGGGGCGCGCCGGTTCGCGGGCAGCGCGCGTGGAATCTGGCATGGGGCGTTCGTCCTCGGGTGGCAATGCGGCAGATACAGGAGTATTGCATCCCTGTTATTAAATCCAATCAAACTTATGGGAGGCTGAATCGGCATACAGTTGCTTGATGGCGAAAAAGTGACTTGTTGTTGTAAAAGTGTGGCATTGATAAAAATAATTCGGTAAAATCGGCAAATTCGATAGTTATTTTCCCACAGCAAGAATAGACGGTTATAATCAGTGCATGGAAAATCCTACTCAGACTGGTATCGACGACGGCTACGACGCCGCCCAATTCTGCTCCACCAAGGAGGCTGCCCGACTGCTGGGGGTATCCCACCGCACGGTGCAGCTATGGGTGGAAAACGGCAGTCTGCAAGCCTGGAAGACCGCAGGCGGGCACCGCCGCATTACGATGGAATCGATCAACAAGCGCGTCGGCGCGCGCCAGGATGCGATCAATCCGCCGGCGCCGGCGTCGAACGGACCGCAGCTGAAAAAAGTGCTGATGGTCGACGATGACCGCACGCTGCTGCGCCTGTACGAACTGGAAATGGGCGGCTGGGACCTGCCGCTGACCGTCATGAAGGCGCACGACGGCTTCGAAGCGCTGATCCAGATCGGCGCCGAGCGGCCCGACCTCCTGATCAGCGACTTGAGCATGCCGGGCATGGACGGGTTCCGCATGATTCGCACGCTGCGCGAGAATCCGGCCTATGCGGGCATGGCCATCATCGTCATCAGCGGTCTCGAAAAGTCCAGCATGCAGGCGATGGGCCTGCCGGGCGATATTCCCGTGTTCCCGAAGCCGGTTCCCTTTGCCCAGTTGCGCGCGGCGGTGGAACAGGCGCTCGACGTTGAAACCAGCAGTATCGGAGCGGCCTGACCGGACAGGCCAGCGCAGCCGGGCGGCAGCATTGTCCGGTACACATTGAACAATGCACAACACTGTCATGCTCGACGCCACCCTGCCCATCGACGAAGAGCGCCGCCTTGCGGTACTGCTCAACCTGAACATCCTCGACACCCCCGCGGAAGAACGGTTCGACCGCATCACGCGCATGGCCGCGCGGCTGTTCCAGGTGCCGATTGCGCTGGTCAGCCTGATCGACGGCGAGCGCCAGTGGTTCAAGTCGCGCGTCGGCACCGAGCTGGCCGAATCGCCGCGCAGCACCTCGTTCTGCACCCACACGATGCTGCAGGATGGCGTGCTGGTGATCGAAGACGCCAGCGCCGACGCGCGCTTCGCGTCCAATCCGATGGTGCTGGCCGACCCGCACGTGCGCTTTTACGCCGGCTATCCGGTCGCAGCCCCCGATGGCAGCAAGATCGGCACGCTGTGCCTGATCGACCGCGCGCCGCGCCAGTTCAGCGAGGAGGAGCGCGCCGTGCTGCGCGACCTGGCCTGCATGGTGGCGCATGAAGTGGCGGCCCGCCAGCTGGAACAGGCGCTGCGCGAGCAGCGCGAAAGCGAGGCCTGGCTGCGCGGGCTGCTCGACAACGCGCCGGACGGCGTCATGATGCTCGACGAATCCGGCGCCATCCTGTCGCTCAATCCCCACGCCGAAGAATTGTTCGGCTGCGCCAGCGCCGTGCTGCAGGGGCGCAGCGTGCACAGCCTGATGGTGGAAACGATCGATGGGATCGGCGCGGCCCTGCAGGACGGCCAGACCGTCAGCTTCCATGGCAACGGGCGCCGTTTCGACAACAGCATTTTCCCCATCGCCTTGTCGGTGCGCGCCATGCGCCTCGGCGGCCAGCGCCGCTACGCCGCCATCGTCCGCGACGGGGCGCGCCGGCGCGAAGCCGACCGCGTGATCCGCGAGTCGGACGCCCGGCGCAGCAGATATCTCGCCACCGCGACGCACGAATTGCGCACGCCGATGGCCAGTGTGCTGGGGTTCTCCGAACTGCTGATGAAGCGCGACTTCGACACGAAAACCGGGAACGAACTCGTGGGCATCATCCACGCCCAGGCCGGCGTCCTGATCTCGGTGACCAATCAGCTGCTCGACCTGGCCCGCATCGAAGCCGGCGGCAGGCCGGGGCTGCGCATCGGCACGCACGGCATGGGCGTGCTGCTGGCGGAGGCGCTGCAGGCACTGGCGCCTCAGGGGAGCCTGGAGCGCGTGGTGCTCACGCTCGACCCGGCTGCCGCGCCGGTGGCGGCGGACCCGCAGCGCATGCAGCTGGCGCTGGTCAACCTGATCGGCAACGCACTCCATTACTCGCCGCCCGGCAGCCAGGTCGACGTCAGCGTGGCGCCGGTACCGTATCGCGGCATGGCGGGCGTGCAGGTGCGCGTGACCGATCGCGGCATCGGCATGACCGAGGAACAGGTCGCGCGCCTGTTCGAAGCGTTCTACCGGGGCGGGGCCATGCCGGAAGTGCCGGGCAGCGGCCTGGGCATGGCGATCTTCAAGGAAGTCATCGACCTGCATAACGGCACCATCGCCATCGACAGCGCGCCGGGACGCGGCACCACCGCCACGCTCGTGCTGCCTGCGGCCAGCGGGGAGACGCCATGAGCGATGCAGGCGCGGACGCCAGCATCCTGGTCGTCGACGACCAGCGCGAATTGCGCCTGCTGGTGCGCATCACGCTGCAGCCGCTCGGCAAAATCGCCACCGCGGCCAGCGCCGAAGAAGCGCTCGACCATATCCGGCGCGTGCCCACCCGCCTGGTCGTGCTGGACGTCTGGCTCGGCGCAGGCCAGAGCGGCGTCGAATTTTGCCGCGCACTGAAAAACGACCCGGCCACAGCGGCCATCAAGGTGATCCTGCTGTCGGCCAACGGCAACCAGCCGGATATCGACGCCGGCATGGCCGCCGGCGCCGACGCCTACGTCGTCAAGCCGTACAGCCCGCGCGACCTGCTGGCCAGGGCGACGCAGCTGCTCGCCTGAATCGGCCCGCGCACCGGCCCGGCGGGTCGTTCAGCGCAGACGCGGCACGCACCCGCCTGACGCCTTCATCCGGCGCTGAACCGCTATGCCAGGCGCTGCGCGCAAAACCGCCTGGATCGTATCGAGTCCGGCACCCACCGTCGCCAGGAAGGCTCCCCAGCATCGGTGAACGCCAGGCCGCGCGTGCTGCGCTGGAACAGGCGCACACCCAGATGGCGTTCCAGCGGCGCCGCGTTGCGGCTGACTGCCGCCGGGGTCAGCGCCATGCGCCGGGCCGCGGCCGAGAAGCTGGCGGATTCCGCGCTGCGGACAAAGGAGTCCAGGTTCGAGAGGGTTTCCATCGCCATCATTTTCAACGTTTGCTTGAAAGAAATTATCGACGCCTGGAAGGGGATGGCGACGGCATGAAACCGCGTGCGTTCCCGCGCCGATTTACAACAGCCGACGGGGTCGATTACCGTATTATTCGAAATCAGGACAGGCGTAGATCATCAAATCGGCAAAAGCGGAAAGAAAGATCTTGCACTAGAAAGAAAAGTCATGTAGGCGCTGCATACCGGTATATTTACGTGTACTATTCTTATCTGAAGTTGCCGTACAGAACTTTTCTAAAGCAAACGACCGAACCGACACCATGCGCTCCCTGCTCCGCCTCTTGCCAATGATTGCCCTGCTCGCCGCCCCCCTGCAGGTGTTCGGCGGCACGCAGGCGGTCATGCAGGTGTCGTTCACGATCGTGGCGAGCTGCACGGTGGACACGCACGGCGCGGCCGCCCCGGCGGTCGACTGCGCTAAATCGGCCGGGTTCATCGTCGACCATACCCCGGCCTTCGCGGCCAGCACCACCGGCAACAGCCCTGCCGGCTGGACCGTCTACTTCTGAATCCGCTCTGAGCGTCAGAAATAAATCGTGGCGGTGACAGTGTCCTTGTAGTCGCCGGGCGTCGGCGTCTTTTGCGGCGCCACATAGCCATACATGCCCAGGTTTTGCTGCACGCCCGTGCCCACCGCGGTCACCGGCACCGTGCCGTTCGTGCCGTCGCCCCAGACCGCGCCGTCGAGCGTATCCGAAATCACATACGGAATCAGTTCCCCGGTGACGCTGTTTTTCATCTTGCGCGCGGCCGCGGTGCCGTTCAGTCCCCCGTTCAGGCTGATCCGGAAATTGGCATTCGCCGTGCATTTGACGCCCAGCGTCGCCAGCGTGCGCACCGGTTGCACCAGCACCTTGGTCGGGCCGAAATTGAGCACACCGGCATTCACCACGCAGTCGTTGATGACATTCGCGCGTACATGGAAGCTGAAGGTGCTCGACGAACCTGCCGTGCACGGCGGCTTGGTCGTATTGTAGTAGGCGTAGCTGATGGTGGCGTCGGCGCTGTAGGCGCTGGCATAGGCCGCATCGCCGCCGCCGCCGGACGCCACCGCGCTCAGCGCCGAGCCGGGAATCCGGCCGGAAATCGTGTATGTGTTCGTCACGGCGCCGAGCGCCAGCAGGACCGTGATCGTGCCGTTGACGGAGGACGTGTTGGCCATCGCCCCGCCGCCCCAGACCGAGGTCGGCGCATACGTGGTATCGGTGTACAGGTTGTAGGGCAGTCTGGCGGTGCCCGACGCCATGGCGCGGTACTCGCCCGTGGTGCCGCCGCTGCCGGTGCCGAGGAAAACGCAATAAGTCACGTTCGGAAACAGCAATTTCGGCGGAATGCCCGTCAACAGGCTGAAGGTGCAGCTGACGGTGAGCGTGCCGCTGGTGTTGACGTCGGCCGCGGCGATCGGGCTGACGTTGGTAAACACCATGTCGGTCATCGTGGCCTTGCAGTCGTCGGCGCGGGCGAACCCGGCGCAACCGAGCCACAAGGCTGCCAGCGCCGCCAGCATCAGGACGGCACGGCGGAAGTTGAAAACGGTAGTCATCGGACGGGTTCCTTCAGGGGCTGGCATGCCAGCGGGCCGAGCGTGGCGCCCGGTTCCGCTGTCTTGATATCGTAGTGGAAGCGCGCGACGCAGCGGTGCGCGGTCGCGGCGCCGGGAGCGCCATCCTGGCCCACCGCTTCGGTGGTCCATTCCAGCGCCAGGACATTGTCCGGTTTGACGTGGGCCACGAAGACCACGCCATCGTAGCCGACGATCGTGGGCGCGGCGCCATCGCCGAACGTGACCGCAGCGCCGCCGGGCACGGGCTGGCCGGACCCGTCGACCAGCTTGAGCGTGGCGCCGTCGTAGCGTTCGACCGTCAGCGGCGCCAGCACGCCGGCCAGGCGCTGCGGCACCACGTCGAGCGATGTCCTGGTCACCTGCAGTTCGAGGGGCAGCTCCTCGGCATCGATGCCGAGCCGGTTGACGGCGTACGGCACCAGGTTCGGCACCAGCAGGTCGCCGTAGCGGTCGGTGCGGCCGATGGGGCGGTTTTCGTGCAGCACCGTAATATCCGGCAGGCCGGTCGACACCAGCGCAAAGGCGGCGCCGGTCTGGCGCGCCGGCAGCACGCGGCCGTTCATCGCGACCATGGCGCCGCTGACGCCGAGCGAACCCTGGGTTCTGCCACTGCCGCCGTCCCGCTGCAGCGTGGCGCTGTACTGCGCGGTGGCGCTGACGTATTGCGCCTGGCCCTGCAGGTAAGCACCGCCGCCCTGGGAACCCTGCTGGATGCTCCAGCCCGGGCTGGCCGCCACCTCGCCGGCGCGCGACAACGCCAGCGTGCGTGCGTTGGCGCCGGACTGGCTGCCGGCGGTGGCGCTGGCGCCCATGCGGCCCGGCAGCGTCAGGCTCAAGGTGGCCATCAGGCCGCGCGCGCGGGGATTGTCGAGGTCGCGGTAGGCATTCACGCTGAGGTTGCTGCGCGGGCTCAGCTGGATGCCATAGGCCAGTGCCGCGATGCGCGCCGTGGGCGCCGTGCCGAGGCGCAGGCCGACATAACTGAGGCTGATGTTCTGGCCGTACGCCAGGCCGGCGTTGATGGTGATGCGGTCGTTGCCGCGTACCGCAGCCGTGCCTTCGCTGCTGCCCAGGTCGGCGTAACCGGCGCTCGCACGCGTGCTTTGCACATCGATCGCAAAATGCGGCGACAGATACTGGTAGCCGGCGCTGGCCTGCATTCCCCCGCCGCCGCCACCGCCTCCGCCCGCACTGCCGGCCAGCGCGCCGTTCACCACGCCGATGTCACCCACCCGCAGCAGTACCCCGGCGCCGCCATTCGCCACGCGCGTCGACGCTTCCCCGTGCGCTTCGACGGTGAGGTAGTCGCACAGGCCGCGCCGCAGCGAGCCGGTCACGGCGGGCTGCGGCCCATAGGAAAACGAGCGGATGCCGTAGTTGCGCCGGACCAGGCCGAGGCCGAAGGCGTGATCGTCGAGGCCCGGCGCCAGCAGGCGCGTGTCGATGTACAGGGGAATGGTGCTGGCCACTTCGCGCCCGAGCGCGTCGCGGGTGACCAGCGTGGCCTGGCCGGCGCCGTTCAGGCCGGCCACCTGGTTCAGCACGAACGGGCCGTCCGGCACCGCGCCCGAATACTGCTGCATCTGGTTGACGTACAGCGCCACGCTGCTCGGCACCACGGCCGAGCCGCCGATCTGCGGCACCGGATAGGTCAGCATGTCGGGGCGCAGGTCGAAATTCTTGCGCCATTCGACCCCACCCATGCGGATCGAGCGCGACCAGGGCACCGCGCGCGAAATGAAGTCGCCCACCTGGTACGACGTCAGCGCCCCGGGATCGGCGTGGCTCCAGGAGGTGTCGTAACGCAGCAGCGCCGGATGGCTGCCATCGAGCCGCGCCAGCGCGGTGGAACTGAACACGCCGCGGTCGTTGAAGTAGCGCGCTTCGGTCAGCGCCGAGGTCCGGGTCCCGGCCGCGAAGCGCGAGTAGATGTCGTAATTGAGCACGGCGCCGGGCGTGGCGCTGCCGGCCGACAGCGCGCGCAGCGGCCGCGTTTGCACGACGAAGGGCGTACGCAGCGCGTCGCCGACACGCAGGTCGATGCTCTGCGCGGCGGCATCGTAGACGTAGGTCAGGCCGCCCATGCCGTCGAGCGCGACATCGTCCCCTGCGACGGGCACGCCCTGGCCGGGTTCGATGCCGAGCGTGCGCAGGTCTTCGGCGCTGGCGCGCAGCGCGGTGCCGGGACGCTGGACGAAGCGCATCACCGAACCGGTGCTGCGGCCGTTGAGCTTGACTTCGAGATAGAGTTCGCCGGAAGCCGCGGCGGCAGGCGCTGCCAAGGGGGCATCGGCGGCGGGAGCGGTCGTGGGCGCGGCCAGCAGCCAGGCCGCAAGCAGGCCCGGCAAGAGAGGTCGCGTGCGCGGCTGGCAGCGCAGCGCCGGCGGCGGCGCGCCCATCTTCCTAGCGGACAGGTTCCGGCCTGGCGACCAGTTCGCCACTGGCCGTGCTCGGTCGCGCGTTGATGTTGGCGCGGATCGCCAGCGGGCCATCCAGCGCCACTGCCGGCGCCAGCGCCAGGCGCCATTCGCGCTGGCGCCCGGCCAGTGCATAGCCCAGCAGGCCCTTGCTCAGTTCATGGTCCTTGCCGCCGGCCTGCAAGGTCGTGGCGCCGATCTGCGCGTGCAGCGTGCCGCTGTTGGTCACGCGCAGGTACCAGGCGCCGTCGCGCCTGAAAAACTGCCAGGCCAGCTGCGGCGCCACGTCCGGCGCGGTGGCCGCGACAAACACCGGCACCGAGTACTGCAGCTTGATGGCCACGCCTTCGCGCGCCTCGGCCGTCGTGGGCACCTCGTCGATCAGCACGCGGAACTGGCGCTCCGGTCCGCCGGCGGGGCCGGTGCGCCGCACCAGGCGGATCGTCTGCGTGGATTTCGGGCCGATCTGCATCACCGGCGGGCTGGCGATCAGCTCGTCGGTGGGGGTCAGCACATCGTCGCCGCCCTTCTGGTCCCAGACGAACACGCGCACCTGGCCGTAGATGGGCACGTCGCCATCGTTTTGCAGGCTGATGCCGCTGGCGGTCTGCGCGGCGCGCAGGTTGATCATCACCGGCGAGATCTGCAGGCTGGCCGCGTGGGCCTGCCCGGCCAGGGCCGCGGCCAGGACGGCGGCACTGGCTGCGGCGGCTTGCCTGGCGGAAGGTGCCGAGAAGGACGAGAGCGACACCAGCATGATCAGAAGAAGACGGTCGCCGTGATGGTCGATTTGTAGCTGTCCGGCGCCGGCGTGGCCTGGACCGGGATTTCGCCGTAGACGGTCAGCACCTGGGACGTGCCGTTACCGGTGCCGGCCATGGTGTCGGTGCCCTGCGTATTGCCCCACTGCGGGCCGCCGTTCGACTGGAGCAGGTTGAACTGCACGGTGCCGGTGTTGCCGGCGGTGCCGCTCATGTACCGCGTGGTGCCCGACGAACCCGTGCCCGTGCCGGCCGACAAGCCGACGTTGTACGGCGTGCTGTTGCTGCAGGTAACGTTGATATTCGAGCTGACGCGCACACCCGACGAGATCACGCCCTGGGCCTGGCCGAAGTCCAGCGCGTTCGCCGCGATGGCACAGTCGGCGACAATTTTCAGGGTCACATCGAACGTCGCTGTTTTGGAACCATTGCTGTAGACGGCGGCGCCGCTTGGCAAAGCAAGGGCGGCGATGGCGAAGGCAGCGAAAATGTGGCGGGCGATGAGCTTGGTGCGCATGAGAGACTCCGGTTGTCGACGGCTCGAATTGCCGTACATCAACTATAGCCACATTTCCCTAAACAGTAAAGTCGAAACATTCAGTAAATTCAATAATTGTTGTCCATTTGCATCACGTGGCACGCCAGCGTGATGATGAAGACGCTGCCGCCGCCCGGCGCGTCGGCGATGGACAGCACGCCACCGTGTTCCTCCACGATGCGCTTGCTGATCGACAGGCCGAGGCCGGTTCCATGGCGCTGGGGGTCGCCTTTGCTGTTCTTCAGCTGGACGAACGGTTCGAAGACGTGCTCGCGCTGTTCGAGCGGGATGCCCGGGCCCTGGTCGCACACGCAGATGCCGACTTTGCCGTTTTCCGGCACCATGCGCAACGTGACCACGCCGTTCACCGGCGAAAACTTGATGGCGTTCGACAGCAGGTTCGTCATCACCTGCATCATCCGGTCGAAATCCACCGCCGCCACCAGGCCCGGTTCGGCCCCGGGCTCGACCACGATGCGGGTCTTGCCCACGGTGGCCGCGCCGCGCATGGTGCGCGCCGCCTCCTCCAGCAACGGCAGCAAGGGCTGTTCGGCCGGGCGGATGCCCATCATGCCGGCGTCCATCTTCTGGACGTCGAGCACATCGTTCACCAGGCGCGTCAGCCGCTTGCAGTTGCTGCTGCAAATGGCCACCAGTTCGTGCATGTCGGGCGGCAGGTCGCCCAGCACGCCATCTTCCAGCAACTCCAGCGACGCGCGCATGGACGTGAGCGGGGTGCGCAGTTCGTGCGACACGATGCCGACAAAATCGTCTTTCAGCTGTTCGACTTTCTTGCGTTCCGTGATGTCGCGCAAGAAAATGCTGAAACAGAGCTGGTGATCGGCGCCGGTGACGCAGGTGGTCATTTCGACCGGGATCACCTTGCCGTGGCGGTCCTTGACCGCGCGCTCGATATGGCGCTCGAGCGCCCCCTGGAAGCCGGCGTCGACGAAATCGCGCACGCCCACCGACGCGGCGGGGCGGAACTGCTCGGCCAGGAACAGCTCGCCAAGGGTCTGCCCGATGGCTTCGTCGCGCGTCCATCCCAGCATGGCCTCGGCCTGCGAATTCCAGTCGATGACGCGCCCTTCCGCATCGGTGCCGATGAACGCGTCCTGCGACGCTTCGATGATGGCGCGGATGCGCGCTTCGCTGGCCTGCACCGCGCCAAACGCCTCGGTCAGCTCCAGCGTGCGCCCGTTGACGCGCGCTTCGAGCGTGCCGTTCAGGTGTTCGAGCTGGCGCCGCCGGCCGTCGAGGTTGGCAACCAGCACGTTCAAGGTATCGGCGAGTGCGTGGATTTCACTGTAGCCACCGCGTCCTGGTGCCACCTCGAGCAGGTCGCCTTCCTGCATCCGCGCCGCCGAGGCTGCCAATTCCTTCAATGGACGCGTGATGCGGCGCGCCACGGCAAAGCCGAAGACCGAAAACAGCAGTGCCAGCGCCAGGCCGCTGCCGACGATGTACCGGCGCAATTCCTGGACAGGCGCGTATGCCTGATCGACACTCTGGCGCACCAGCACGATCCAGCCCAGCCCCGGATAATCCTTGACCAGCGCGCCGGTCTGGCTGAAGCCGACCAGGTACTGGCGCCCGTCGGGCCAGGTTTCCAGGGCGTAGCCATTGCGTTCGTGCTGGGCCCGCTCGAAACTGTCCGTCGCGATGGTTTTGCGCAGCAAGGTGGCCGGACCGAGGAAGACTTCGCCCTGGGCGCTGAGAATGACCGTTTCCAGTGACGGCAGGTTGCTCGAGCCAACCACCGAGCGCTCGACATCGGAGGCCCAGTTCCACGACATGTGCGCGCCGAGCACGCCCTGGACCTTGCCCTCGGCGTTCGCGTACGGGAAGGCCACGTCGACAAAACGGCGCAGCTCGCCGGGCTGGCCGGGCAGCAGCTTGGCCAGCAACAGCGCCTCGTGCACATCGCCGACGTAACCGCCGCGCAGGCCCTGGCGAAACCACGGGCGCGCCGAGACGTCGGCGCCCTGCAGCAGTCCGGAACCGGACGCCAGCACCTTGCCGTCGAGGTCGGTGAGGCCAATCCAGTCATAAAAACGATAGCTCTTCTGGACGCGCGTCAGCAGCTTGCCATGGTCGGCATTGGTGACCGCCGGTCCTGCAAAGGCGATCTGGCTGGAAAGCAGTGCAATTTCACGATAACGCTCGAACATGTCGCGGTCGAGCTTGTCGGACGTCTGCAACGCCAGTCCGGCCAGGTTGTCGCCGATCTGGCCCTTGGCCTGGTCGATGACCTTGTGTTCGATGATCAGTACCAGCACCCCGGTCAGGAGGATGGAGATGAGGGTAAATGCCAGCGCGAGGTAAGCACCGAGCGGACGGGCGGTGGGTTTCATGAGTGATTTTTGGATAGACTTTACGGCCCGAATATTTCGAAAGATAGCATAGGGGCACTTCGTAAAGCTATTAATTCCGTGAATTACCCGGAATGCATATCATTCATTAAATAATGAAGAATTTATAATTGCCATTTCGTTCGTGCATTATCGCAGTTAACATCAGGAAAAGTATTGGAACATTAACTTTATTAATGCATTAAGCATAAATGGCAATGCCGCGTTTCGGACATGGCGTCAACGGCCATAGCGGCCACCTGATCGAAACGGCGGCCGGGCTGCTCGACGACGCCGGCCCCGAGGAGCGCATCCGCATGGAAGCGGAGGAAGAAACCGGTTACCGCATCGGCCGGGTGGAACCCGTGTTCGAGGCATTCATGCGCCCGGGTTCGGTGACGGAGCGCCTGCATTTTTTCATGGCGCCCTACGAAGCCGCGGACCAGGTGGGGCCCGGGTGCGGACTGGCCGAGGAAGGCGAAGACATCGAGGTGCTCGAGCTGGGCTACGAACAGGCCTATGCCATGGTCGCCACCGGAGAAATCGCCGACGGCAAGACCATGCTGCTGCAGGCGCTGGAACTGCGCCAGCTTCGCTCACGCGCCTGACCCCGGGCCGTGGTTTCGGCGCATTTGCGCCACTGTGGATTCCCGTTTTGTTCGTGTCCTCACATAGCGTCCGATGATGTTCTGCCAACATAGCACGCATCAACGTCATCACAGGATCCGAAATGAAACGTGTCATCGCCGCCACCCTGCTCCCGCTCGCCCTCACCGTCTCCGCCGCCTTTGCCCAGCAGGGCGACGGCACCAATGTCTCCTTCGGTACGACCATTTTCAAACCCGCCAAGGTGGAGGCCACGCCGGCACGCATCGCCGCCCTGAAGGCGCCCGCGGGCTTCAGCGTCACCGCGTTCGCCACCGGCCTGAAAAACGCCCGCATCCTGGCGGTGGCGCCGAATGGCGACGTCTACCTGAGCCGGCGCGACCAGGGCGACGTGCTGCTGCTGCGCGATGCGAACGGCGACGGCCGCGCCGACGGCGCCCCCATCACGGTGGCGAGCCGGGCCGGCGCCCACGGCCTGGCCATCCGCGACAACAAGCTGTATCTCGTCACCGTCAAGGAACTGTTTGTGGCCGACATCCTGCCCGACGGCCGCCTGGGCGCGCTGAAATTGCTGCTGGGCGACCTGCCCGACGCCGGCCAGCACGCGAACCGCACGATGGCGTTCGGCCCGGACGGCATGCTCTACCTGAGCGCGGGCAGCACATGCAACGTCTGCAATGAAAACAATCCGGAAAACGCCACCATCCTGCGGATCAAGCCGGACGGCACGGAGCGCACCATCTTCGCCACCGGCCTGCGCAACACCATCGGTTTCGGCTGGCAGCCGCAGACCGGCGAGCTGTGGGGCATGGACCATGGCATCGACTTCCTTGGCGACACCGAGCAGCAGGAAGAACTCAACAAGATCGAACTGGGCAAGATGTACGGCTGGCCGCATGTCTACGGCGCCGGCGACATCTACCCGCAAAGCACGCCGGTGGGCGATATCGGCAAGGAGCAGTGGAAGGCGCGCAGCACGCCGATGGTATTGGGGTGGAACGCCCACGCGGCGCCGATGCAGATGCTGTTCTACACCGGCAGCGGCTTCCCGCAGGAATACCGTGGCGACGCCTTCGTCACCATGCGCGGATCGTGGAACCGGGCCAAGCCGTCCGGCTATGAAATCGTACGCGTGCGCTTCACCAACGGCCAGGCGACGTCGATCGAGCCATTCGTCACGGGCTTCCTGACCGATGGCGGCAAAACGCATATTGCCCGGCCCGTCGGCCTGGCCATGGCCAGGGATGGCGCCTTGCTGATGGCCGACGATGCGAACGGCGTGATCTACCGCATCGCCTACACCGGTTCGGCAACCCGGCCATCGGGGGCGATGCCGGCGGCACCGGCGGGACCGATGGCGCAGCAGGCGGCCAAAGGCACGCGCGTGCCGCTGGCAATGGTGCGTCCGGAAACCGCGACAAGGGGCAAGCTGGCCGTGACCTCGCCCGCGTTTGCCCGGAATGGCGCCATGCCGATGCGGTTCAGCGAATACGCCGACGGCGTCTCGCCGGCCCTGGCCTGGTCGGCGGTGCCGAACGCCCAGTCGTACGCCATCATCATGGAAGATCCGGATGCCAAACCGGCGCTGCCGTTCGTGCACTGGGTTGCCTGGAATATCCCGGCCGGCGTCACGCGCCTGCCGGAAGGCGTGCAGGAACAGCCGCGCCTGACCGAGCCGGAAGGCGTGCTGCAGGGCCGCAACACGCGCGGATCGACCGGGTACTACGGCCCGCGCCCGCCGGTGGGCGAGGCGGCGCACCACTATCACTTCCAGGTGTTCGCGCTGGACACGCAACTTGACGTGCCATTCGGCGCCGACCGCGACCAGGTGCTGGCGGCAATGCAGGGCCACGTGCTGGCCAAGGGTGAACTGACGGGTCAATACATGCAGGCGCAGAAGCCGCCCAAGTGAGGACACGGTTGGAAGGCGTGCAGCACAGCGCCGGCGCGCCGGTGCTAAGCTGCCCCCTCCTCCCACCTTGACAGGACACACCATGTTCACCGAACTTGCGGAACTGCGCATCCAGCCCGGCACCGATGCCGCTTTCCTTGCCGCCGTCAACGAAGCCGTGCCGCTGTTCCGGCGCGCGCGTGGCTGCAGATCGATGCGGATCGAAAAACGGGTCGAGGATGCCGACAGCTACCTGCTCATCATCGGCTGGGAAACGCTGGAAGACCACAACATCCACTTCCGCGAAAGCGCCGATTTCCAGCAGTGGCGCCGGCTGGTGGGCGGTTTTTTTGCCGGCACGCCGACCGTGACCCACATCACCCCGGCGCTGACCGGATTTTAAAGGCGCTGTACTCGCTAAATAAGGCGTGGGCGCTCCCGGACATCCCCTTCAGCCGGGCGCGGCCTGCCGCACTGCTCCTTCGGTCACGCCGCGCCCGCCTTCGTCACGCGCCACGACGCGGTCGCGCCCCGCCGCCTTGGCCTGGTACAGCAGCAGATCGGCCGCCTTGACCCAGGCCGCGGTATCTCCCTCGGACGCGTGGCCGGTGTAGACGCCCATGCTGATGGTGACGTGCCTGAGCGGGCTGTCGGCGTGCTCGAGTGCGAGCGCCATCACCCGCGCGCGGATGTTTTGCGCCACCGCGCAGGCGCCGTCCAGCCCGGTCTCGGGCAGGACCACGACGAACTCTTCGCCGCCATAGCGCGCGGCCAGGTCGGCCGGCCGGCGCAGGCCGGCGGCAATCGCCCCGGCCACCTGGCGCAGGCAGGCGTCGCCCGCCACGTGGCCGTAGTGGTCGTTGTATTTCTTGAAAAAATCAACGTCGCCGAGGATGATCGAACAGGGTTTGTCGCTGCGCCGCGCGCGCTCCTGTTCGGTGGCGAGCGTTCGTTCGAAATGGCGCCGGTTGGCCAGGCCGGTCAGGCTGTCGGTATTGGCCAGCGCCTGCAAGGCCACATTGCGCGATTCCGCCACCGCGCGCGCCTCGCGCAATTCGTCCTGCAGCGCTTCGCGTTCCATCAGCTGGCCGATCATGCGCTGCGCGCCCCAGGCCAGCAGCGCGATTGCAGCGACCACGACGCCGCTCATCGTGATCAAGCCGCTCCACCACTCGTCCAGGATTTCCTCCTTCGACAAGGCGATCGCCACCAGCAGCGGGAAGCCGTCGAGGTGGCGGTAACTGTAGAGCCGTTCGATACCGTCGAATGTCGACACGAGCATGGCCGTGCCGACCGGCCCGCTGTGTTGGTAGAGCTGATACACCGGCCCCTTGCGGATGTCCGTACCCACCACCTGCGGGTTGTAAGGGCGCCGGTACAGCAAGGTGCCGTTATCGACTGCCAGGAAAATCGTGCCGGTGGCGCCGACATCGAAACTGTCGTAGAACTTGCCGAAATAATCGAGTTTCAGCGATGCCATGACGACGCCGCCGAAACTGCCATCGGGGCGGTTGACACGGCGCGACAGCGGGATGGTCAGCACGCCGCTGGAACGGCTGCGGATGGCATTGCCGATGTGCACCCGGCGATCCGTGTGCGCCTGGTGATAGCGAAAGAATTCGCGGTCGGCGTTGCTGCCGGGAAGCGTCGTGGGCAGGGAAGTGACGAGCCGGCGTCCATCCGCCGCGTAAATGAACAGCTCCTGGATCTCCGGCGTCGCCGCCGCCACGGCCTGCAGGCGGGCGTGAAGGCGCGCCGTTTCCGACTCGTCGAACTGCTCGTATTCGGCACGCTCGACCATTTCACCGAGGATGGTCTCGCCCATCTTGATCGAGCGCTCCGCATGGGACGCCAGCGCGCGGGCCATATTGGCGGTGCTGGTCGCGGTATCGTCCAGCTGGCCCTGGCGCGACGTGAGCTGGCTCGACAGATGCAGCGCCAGCAGCAGGATGCAGAAGCCGAGGACCAGGCCGATCGCGCGCACCACGAGGGGCTTGCGGATCTGGTCCAGGTGGCGAAAGACAGGCGGCGTGGTCTGCATGCGTATTAGCGGACGTTCCAAAAGTTACGTTTCCAAAAGTGAAACCAGTATGGCATGCAGGAGGCGCCTCGCCGGACAATGCCATCAGATTTTGAACAAATGATTCCTTTATGCAACACCGATGAAAGCCTCCGGTGCCATGCGCTAGTCTGCAAGAAACTACTTCGCATGCTAAACTTATGCATTCAAATGGTCAGCACGCAAAGCATATGGCAGCCACACAAGTACCGAACCCGATCCTGATTTCCCTCGCGACGGCCCTGACGCATGCGGCGCGCGCGTACCGCGCCGGCGCCGACAAGGTGGCGGCCGGCTTCGGCCTGTCGGAAGCGACCGGCCTGCCGGTGTTGCTGATGGGCCGCTTCGGCGATGCCGGTGTGCGCCCCGGCGTGCTGGCCGACGCGCTCGGGCTGGAGCCGTCATCGCTGGTGCGGGTCGTCGACCAGCTGATCGCCTCGAACCTGGTGCTGCGCCACGACGACCCCGTCGACCGGCGCGCCAAGATCCTCAACCTGACCGCAGAAGGTACACGCATCGCCGGGCTGATGGAGTCCGCGCTGCTGCCGTTCCGCCAGCAGGTGTTCGGTGCATTCGCGCCAGCCGACGTGGAAGCCTGCATGCGCGTGCTGGCCGGCTTGCCGCAGGCGGTGGCGGCAGCGACCGCCTC
>Ga0265780_10003544_pt1 | contig 20488 bp, 16 predicted proteins | sample P1T30metagenome_FD_192432 | JGI IMG/M metagenome (GOLD analysis project Ga0265780, IMG submission 192432) | Plant litter microbial communities from East Loma Ridge, Irvine, California - P1 T30 | ecosystem: Environmental > Terrestrial > Plant litter > Unclassified | place: USA: California...
AACGCGGCCCAGTTTCAGCGCACCAACACCAACCCGATACCGGGGGGAACCACGTTCAGCAACATTGTCGGCTCGTATTACTGGGTGGCCGTGAATACGGCGAGTCCCAATATCAACCCGACCGGTACGCTCAACGGCACCGTGACGACCAAGCAGATAAACACGGCTGGGTACGCCAACCTGCGTTTCCAGATTCGGGTGGGGGCCTCAACGAGCGTTGCCAATGGTAACCTTTCTAACTGGACAACTACCGACTACTTCCAACTACTATATCGCACGGCCGGCAGCAGCACCTGGACGGCCTTTGGGCTATTTCGCGGCACCGGCACGTCGAATAGCGGCGGCCTCCTGCGCCAGGACTCCAACCCGAATGGCACGGGCGCACCCACGGGCCAGCAGCTGACGGCAGCGCTGCAAAACTTCGACTTCCCCCTGCCCAGCGCGCTGGCCGGGCAAACGCTGGAGTTTCAAATGCTGGCCGTCGTGCAGGACGGGGTTAATTTCCTGGCTTTCGACCAGTTGCAAGTGACGGGCACGTCGGCCACTACCGTTAATTCCATCGTGCGGGCTAACCCCAATCCCACCAACGCCACCACGGTTAACTACACGGTAACGTTTGGCAACCCGGTGACGGGGCTGACGGCTTCGAACTTCACACTGACGACTTCAGGGCTTACCGGCGCCACAATAGGCACGCCAACGGCCGGCTCGGGCAACACCTGGACGGTGCCAGTGAGCACGGGCTCGGGCAACGGCACCCTGACGCTGAACCTGGCTAACGACGCGGGCCTTTCGGCTGACATCACCACTACTCTACCCTTCGCGGGCGAAACGTACACCATCGACAAAACGGCGCCGACGGTAAGCAGCGTGACAGTGCCCGCCAACGGCAGCTACCGCGCCGGCCAGACCCTGAGCTTCACGGTCAATTTTTCGGAGGCCGTCACGGTGGCGGGCACCCCGCAATTGGCCCTGACCATCGGCTCGACCGCCCGGCAGGCCAGCTATGCCTCGGGCAGCGGCAGCACAGCGCTGGTGTTCAGCTACATCGTGCAGAGTGGCGAATTGGACACGGACGGTATTACGCTGGGTACTTTGGCGCTGAACAGCGGCACCCTGCGCGACGCCGCTGGTAACAATGCCACGCTCACCCTCAGCGGCGTGCCCTCGACGGCCGCCGTGCTGGTCGACGCGGTGGCCCCGACCGTGGTCATCAGTTCGACAGCCGGCGCTAGTGGTAGCACGACGGCGACCTCACCGTTTCCCTTCACGGTGACCTTCTCGGAAAGTGTGACGGGCTTTGTGGCCGGCGACGTTACAGTGAGCAACGGCACGATTTCGGGCTTCACGGGCTCAGGCACGACTTACACCTTCACCGTGACGCCCACCACCGCTGGCACCGCCGCTACAGTGAACGTGCTGGCCAACGTGACCGTGGACCAGGCCGGTAACGGTAACACCGCCGCGGCTGCGGCCTACGCGCTGACCTTCCAGGCCCCCACTATTGTGGTAGCCCCGGCCACACTGCCGAATGGTACGCAGGCCGTGGCGTATAGCCAGACCATCACGGCTTCGGGCGGTACTGCTCCTTATACCTTCGCCGTGAGCAGCGGCGCGCTGCCTTCGGGCCTCACGCTGGCCTCGAATACTGGCACGCTTTCGGGCACGCCCACGGCCAGCGGCTCGTTCACATTCACGGTGGCGGCTACCGACGCTTCGACCGGCAGCGGCCCCTATAGTGGCACGCGTAGCTATACGCTCACCATTGCGGCCCCGGCTACCACTACCGTCGCCCTCACGCAGGTAACGCCCTCACCCACGGCTACGGCCACGGTTACGTACCGGGCCACGTTCGCCACGGGCGTAACGGGATTGAGCATCAGTAATTTCTCGGTGGCCAACGCCGGCACCACGGTAACCGGCGCGTCGGTAACTAGCATAGTGCCCCTGAGCACCACGGCCTACAACGTAGTCGTGAACACGGGCACCGGCAATGGTACGCTGGTACTCCAGCTAGTAAGCGGCGCGGGCGTTACGCCCGCCATAAGCAACCTGCCAGCCAGCGGCCCCAGCTACACCATTACCAAGAGCTTCGCGGCCCAGCCGCAGCTGACGATTGTTGGCACGGGTGGCGCGGGCAGCGACGTAACGGCCTTTGTGGACGTGGTGCAGGTACTCAGCAGCGGCGCGGCTTTCGCTAACGGCTTGCAAAATAGCAGTTTCGAAATCCATAACCCGCTGGCCAACGGCAATTTCGGCTACCAGCCCACGGGCGCCAGCTGGACGTTTAACGCCCAGGCCGGTATCGCGGAGTCGGGCAGCGCCTTCACGCCGGTGGTGCCCATTCCCAATGGCATTGCCGTGGCCTTCGTGCAAACCGTTAATGGCAACAATGGCCAGCTCCAGCAAAACCTGGCCGTGCCCACGGGCAGCAGCTACCAGGTGAGCTTCCAGGCTGCCCAACGCGTGTGCTGCACCACGCTCGACCAGGCGCTGAACGTGTTCCTCAACGGCGTGTACCTCGGCACCATTCGGCCCGTCGATGGCAGCGGGTACAGCACCTTCACCTCGCCCACCTTCGCCGTAAATGCTCCAGGCCTGACGGCCACCGTCAGCACCACCTCGGCCAGCCCTACCACTGTTGCGCCGATTCCGTTCGCCGTTACCTTCTCGCAGAGCGTGGGCACAAGCTTTACCGCGACGGATGTGACCGTGACGGGCGGCACGCTCACCAGCGGCAGCTTTTCGGGCAGCGGCAGCGGGCCCTACACCTTCACGGTTACGCCCAGCGGGGCGGGCACCATATCGGTGAACTTAGTAGCCGGCGTAGCCACCGATGCCAACAATACGGGCAACTCGGCCAGCAGCCCGGTGAGCGTGCAGTATCAACTGCCCGCCACGGCCGCCCCAGTACTCACCACCCCAGCCAACGGCGCCACCACCACCGGCCAGCCGACCTACGCGGGCACGGCCCCAGCCGGCAGCACCGTTACCCTCTACCTCACGCCCAATGGCGGTGCGGCCCAAGCCATCGGCACCACCACGGCCACGGGGGGCAGCTTTAGCCTCACGCCCGCCACGGCCCTGGCCAGCGGCACCTACTCGGTGTACGCCACGGCCCAAAGCAGCGGCGCCACGGGGAGCACGAACAGCAATACGAGCACCTTCACCGTGGATGCCACGGCCCCCACGGTGGTGAGCAGCAACCGCCAAAATCCCGCCTCCACGCTCACCAACGCCACGACCCTGACGTATCGCCTCACGTTCAGCGAAGCCGTAACCGGCGTGAGCGCGAACGACTTCAGCCTTACCAGCACGGGTACGGCGGCCGGTACGGTATCCGCCGTAGCAGTTGTGAGCACCAGCGTGTACGACGTGACGGTGACCAGCGCCAGCGGCGATGGCACGCTGCGCCTCGACCTCAACAACACGGGCACCGGCATCGCCGACCTGGCCAGCAACGCGCTGGCCGGCGGCTACACCAGCGGCCAGGCGTACACCCTCGACCAAACGGCCCCAATTGCTACCATCAGCACCACGGCCGCTAACCCGACCAGCACCTCGCCCATTCCCTTCACGGTGGCCTTCTCGGAAGCCGTTTCGGGCTTCACGGCGAGCGGCGTGACCGTAACGAACGGCACCATTACCACGGCCATTACCAACGTGGGCAATGCGTACAGCTTCAGCATCACGCCCACGGGCAATGGCACAGTAGGCGTGAGCGTGGCCGCCAACGCGGCCCAGGATGCGGCCGGCAACGGCAACCCCGCCGCCGGCCCGGTCAGCATCACCTACACCGCCCCCGTAACCCTGACGACCTGGACCGGCGCCAGCAGCACCGACTGGTTCACGGCTGCCAACTGGACGGCGGGCGTGCCCACCGTTAACCTCGATGCCGTTGTGCCGGTGGTGAGTGCCAACCGCTACCCACTCATCAGCGCGGGCACTGCTACGGTCCGCAACCTCACGCTGGACCCGGGCACTAGCCTGAGCCAGGGCGGCGGCACGCTCCAGCTGCGGGGCAACCTGACCAACAACGGCACCTTCACGGCTACGGCCGGCACGGTGGCCACCACCGCCAGCACCTCCCAAACGCTGGGTGGCAGCAGTCCGCTGGCTTTCCAGGGCCTCAACATCGGGGCGGGCGGCGCCACGCTGGCCACCAGCACTAGCTTTCAGCGTGCGCTGACCCTGACGGGTAACCTCATTACCAACGGCCAGTCGCTGACGCTGCTTTCCCGCGTAATTAATAGCGGTGGCACGAATGTGGCCCAGGACGGGCTGGTGGTGAATAACGGCGGCGTGGTCGTGGGCACCGTGACTGTGCAGCGCGCCATTGACCCGAGCCTGAATCCGGGCCTGGGTTACCGCCACTATTCGTCGCCGGTGAGCAACTCGACCGTGGCCGACCTGACTACCAGCGGCTTTACGCCCGTGGTCAACCCGGCTTTTAACACGGATGCCATGCCCTACACCGTGACGCCTTACCCCACGGTATTTGGCTACGATAACAGCCGGCTGGCCTTAGTCAATACGCTGATTGACTTCGACAAAGGCTTCTTCTCACCCACCGCCCTCAGCGACGCGCTGGTGGTGGGCCAGGGCTACACCGTCAACATCGGGGCTAGTGAAGTAATTGATTTCCAAGGCACGCTCACCAACGGCACCCTAACGCTCCCGTTCACCAGCACCCGCGCCAGCTACCCTGATGGCGGCTGGCAGTTGCTGGGCAACCCGTACCCCGCCCCGCTCGACTACTCCCGCGTAGCGGTGAGTGACCGCGTGGGCCTGGATGCGGCCATCTACATCTACAGCAGCACCAGCCAGTACGGCGGCCAATACCGCAGCTACGTCAACGGCATTGGCAGCCCCGTGCTGCCAATTGGCCAGGGCTTTTTTGCCCGCGTGGCGGCCGGCCAGTCCACGGCAAGCCTGACCTTCCGCAACACCCAGCGCCTGACCTTGCCCTTCGGCACGACCTTGCAGCGCACTACCGCCGACCTGCGGCCCCTGGTACAGCTTACCCTGCAAGGCAGCACCAGCGCCCTGCTGGACGAGGCGTATGTGTACTTCGAAAACGGGGCGGGTAGCGGCTTCGAGCCGGAGTTTGATGCCGAAAAGCTGGCTAACCCCACCGGCCTCAACCTCTCGACCATCCTGGCCAACGGCCAGCAGCTCAGCATCGACGGGCAGCCCGAATTGGGCACCAGCCAGCGGGTAGTGCCGCTGGCCGTGGGTGTGCCCGCTGCCGGCGTCTATACCTTCACGGCCAGCCAGCTGCTGAACCTGAGCGCCGTGCCCGTGTACCTGCGCGACCGCCAGCTCGGCACCCTTACCGACCTGCGCCAGCAGCCCACCTACTCGTTCACGGTGAGCAACGCGGCGGCCCTCAACACGACTCGCTTCGAGCTGGTATTCTCGCCCCAGCAAGTACTGGCCACCGTGCCCGTGGCGCTGGCTCAGCAAGTGGGTATATACCCCAATCCGGCCAAAACCCAGGTGGCCATCGAACTGCCCCTGAGCCTGAACCGCCAGCCCGTGACGGCCACGCTGCTCGATGCCCTGGGCCGCATAGTACGCACCCAGGTGCTGCCCGCGGGTGGGGCTGCCCACACGCTGCCCCTGGCCGACTTGGCTACCGGCGTTTACTCCCTGCGCCTGACCACGGAGATGGGCACAGTGGTGAAGAAGCTGGTTATCGAATAAGGGCCACTGCGTGCCAGGCCGCAACCAAACGGGTTGCGGCCTGGTTAGTTGGCTACTCCACTACCAAATCTACTTGCACAGGCAATGCTTCAGCCAACTCCTTTGCTGATAGCTGCGCGATGATACAAATCCCGCGTTGGCTTGCCTGTGCTAAGCCTGTAGAAACAGAAAGGCCATTCCTAGTAGTTAGGAATGGCCTTTTTTGTGCACGTATCAGAAGCTTTCTTTTATTAAACCCTACCGCGGGCCTCTACCCTACCCCGCTAGTGTCAGGCGCTAAATAGGTTTTGCGGGTTAGCCTCAAAGGATATGGGAAGGAGTTCCGAAAAACGGCCTCCACAATTGCCGCCCGGTTAGGGGGCAAAAATTTGATAAGCGATTGATGAGCAAAGCATTTTTCAGTGCTGGAAACCGGCATATAGCTGGCCGTATCATGCATAGTTTTCGTCAGCAGCCAGCTTGGGCAGTCTCTGGTAAGCCCGTGGTGCGATGCTCAAGCCAGTTGGCAGCTTCAGGCCCGCCTTTATGAAAGGGGTCAGCGTCGAAGGAGTGTATGCCGCTGCCAAACCTACCATCGGCTACGTGCTTCTGCCAGCAGATGGGCGTTACAACAAGGCTAGGCTCATCAGCGCAAGGCTGACTAGCGCCAAGGCATGACAGCGGGCGCGCGCACATGGGAGTGAGCGTACTTTGGCAGGTATTTGTGCACGTGGCTACTTGCGGCGCAATGGGCTGGGAGTGGCTGATTAAGCCCCCTACTACTGAAGAGGCTACCGTGGCAGACTACGCTGGTATAGCGCTAGCCAAAGTTGTAGTTTACGCCGATAGCGGTATTTAGGAAGAGGCGGTTGCTAAAGCGGGGGTAATAATCGCCGAGCGCTGCATTTACTAGGCTACTAGCGGTTAGCTCCACTCGGGGCGCCACAGTATAGCGCAGGGCTGGGCCCAAGGTCAGACTAGCTCTGAAAGTAGCGCTTTTGTATTCGGCGGGCGGCGCAGTAGCAGGCGTGCTATCGTAGGTTCTGCGCAATGCGGAATAAAGCAGTGTTGTGCCCCCAAGTGCGTCAACATGAAAGCGCTCAGCGAAAGGGGTAAACGTATAGCGCAGCAGTACCGGCACCAGCAGGTATTTGTAGTGGTACTCGTTCCGATTCGTGATAGCGGTAGTGGGGCCACCTGGCGCCGTGGCGAGGTAGATTTCGGAAAAAGCTTCATTCTGCCACTGATACGAGGCTCCTACCTGTAGCGCCACGTTTGGTGTGAACTGATAGCCTGCGGTGAGGGCAGGGCCTAGTCGTAGTGGCACACCGGCCGAGGTGAATGGCGTATTAGAGAGCAAATTAGCGCTAGCTCCTGCGTAAACGTGCGGGGCGGTAGTCTGGGCGTGGCTAACTACTGGCAGGATTGCGGCCAGCAGCAGGCTGGCAACAGCTAGGGTGCGGGAAGTCATGGGCAACAGGAAAAAATAAGGGTAGATGTGTAGCGTAGAGCCTACCGGTGGGCATTGCGTTGCACATAGCCTTGCTTTTTTATGCGGTACGTGGCTGGCTAATTCTACTGGTCTGGTGGTTTAAAGGGAGGGCACGCTAGCAAAAGGCCTCACCTGCGACAAACTTGTCCTTACCCAAAACTCAAAGAGCGCCGGCCGATAGCCGGCGCTCTTTTTGGGGAGTAGGCGGTAGTTTTCGGGCATGCGTATTTCGACGCATTTTGGGGAGGCCCAGCGCTGGGCGCAGACCCATTTCGGGGTGGTGGCGCTGGGCGATGTGCGCAGCCCCCGGCGCGTCTGCACCCTGGCCACTGGCTGGGCGCGGCAACCGGAAGCCAGCAGCGCCCAATTGAGCCAGGGGCAGGTCTACGACAGCAAAGCAGCCTACCAGTTGCTGGGCCAAGGCCAGGCTACGCCGAATTTGCTGCAATATCCTTATATTCATTATGTTGACCAACAGTAACAGCTACCCGGCACGTACCTACTGATAGAGGACACGACTGAGCTGGCCTAAGGCCGCCGAGCGCCGGGCAGGCTTTGGGGAGGCCCACCAGCCAAGGCGTGCTACGGCACTCGCTGGTGGCCGTGGCCTGGCTCACTACCACCCCCGACCCAGCCGCCAAACGCCCGGCTCTGCCACTGTTGGGCCTGTTAGACCAGCAGTTTCACGTGCGCCAGCCCGCGCCCGAGGCCAAAAAAGCACATCCTCACGGCGGCTCGCTTCCCCGCCAGGGCCGCGAGCGCGAATCGGCCCTGTGGGCGAGCAGCCTGCGGGCAGTTGGGCACCCGCCAGCCGGGACGCGTTGAGTAGTGGTAGCCGACCGTGGGGCCGACATTTACGAGCACTTGCGCAGTGTCAGGCGCAGGGGTTGGGCTTCGTCGTGCGGGCGGCCCAAGACCAGGCCTTGGTGACGGGGCTGGCTAACACACCGGCGGCCGCCTCTTCGAGTGGGCCCGTGCTCTACCCCGCGTAGGTTCGTTTACGCTGGCCCTGCGGGGTGGCCCCAGCAACCAGCTCAGGAGGTCGTGTTGCAGGCAAGTTTTAGTGCCCCAGCGTGGTGCGGGTCTGGGAAGAAACGGGCCCTGCGGCGGCCCCCGACCTGGAGTGGCCCTCGCTATGCGACCAGCTGGTAATCGACTTGGTCCAGGCCCTGATGTGCGTGTGCCAGCGCACCAGCCGCTGGCTCATCGAGGACTTCCACAAAGCCTTAAAGACCGGCCTGAGAGCCGAAAAATTACAGTTACAAACCGCCGCCCAACTCTTGGCGGCCGTGGCCCTGCTCAGCGTAGTGGCCCTGGCTTGATGGACCTGCGCAAGAAAAGTCGGATGGAGCCAGACTTACCCGCCGAGGCGGCCGGGCTGACCAACACGGAATTACGGGTGCTGCGCCACTCGCCGGCCCCTAGACACGGTGTGCGCTGTGTACCTGGCCTTGGGCGGGCACCTGGGCCGTAAAGGCGACGGCCCGCCGGGTTGGCAAACCCACTAGCTCGGTCGACGCACCCTGCGCCTATTAGTCGAAGGCGTCAAGATGGCCCGACAGTTACTCAACGACTAACCCGCAAAAAAAGCGCCGACCTATCGGCCAGCGCTTTTCTGAGCTTTGGGTAAGGACAAGCCTGAGGTAGGTGGGGCTTTTCGAGCTATGAAAACAAGCTTTGCCCGAAGGCCACACGAATTATAAGGCAGTAAAAACTGTCGCCGCACGAGTAAAATTACGTGCCACAAAATCAGGTGTTTATACGTGCAAAAAGGCTGAAAAAGAGTGGGGCTTTTGCTAGGCAAGTCGAGTGAAAAATCACCTTCTTTTCCCAATCACTTACCCCCCTTTTCGTTATGGAACCGAATCAAGCCCTGCAACTCACGGACGCCCACGTTCAAGAACTCACCGATAACTTCCAAGATAGTATTACACTGTTTGGCTTTCTAAAAATCAGTTGGAGCGTTGACCTCGCTATTCCCCAGGTGACGGTAACAATTTCGCTCTCAACACCCTTTGGCGACAAAACTATAGGTTCTGCTACTATTAATCCCCAGAATCTCTGTGCCATCATTGGGGGAAGTTTCCTCGGATTCACGGCCAAAGTAACTATCTGCATTGATATACCTAATAAGAACGTCACGTATGACGCTAAGGCTGGTGGCTTTGGTAAAAACTTCGAGAAAAGCAGTATTCTCTTTCATTTTTAGTAACCAAGTAGTCGCTTCGCTTGCAAACAGGCTCACTTCGGTGGGCCTGTTTTTTTGTATCCGTGTGCTAGTGCTTGCGTCCGACCCCTTGCCTGCGCATTCTGCCAATTTGGGAAAATGGCAGGCTATCAAGATGCGTTTAGACGCATCCTCGACGAGGAAGTGGGCGACTACGCCGCCCGGGCGCTGGAGCTACTGGCGGCGGCTATTCAGGCTAAGGGGCTGGTGCTGACGCAAAACCTACTCCAGTCGCAGGTAGTGGCGGCCAGTACCGAGCAGATGGCCAGCATGGGCGTGCTATTCCACCAGTACAGCCGCATCAAGAACATGAAGGGCATCGCCCGCACCAAGGGCCCCGCCCGTCAAGGCGATTGGGAACTACGTAAAAAAGATGGGACTGAGACCAGGAAGATACGGCCGAGCTAGAACAACGCCTATGTTATCGCGCAGAAGACCACGCCGCCAGGTAGGTGCAGTAAAAACTACCCCTCAGACAATAAAAAAGGCCCTCACGCTATTGTGAGGGCCTTTTTAGTGGTCGCGTTAGGAATCGAACCTAAATCAAGAGCTTCGGAAACTCTCATACTATCCGTTGTACGACGCGACCGGATGGGGCTGCAAAAGTAGCATAAAAAGCCGGGTAAGCCAAATTTCGGTCGGGTTTTCTTCCTGCTTAGCCGCATGCAAGTAACCCTAAACCCGAAAAGGCAGTTTAGCCCTTCATCAACTGTTTTTCCCTTTCCTCTCATGGAAGCTACTAAAAAAACTCTTTACACGGCCGATGCTACGGCCATTGGCGGCCGCAGTGGCCACGTACGTTCGGCTACGGGCATCATCGACCTCGATATGTCGGTACCCGAGGGCCTGGGCGGCAAAAAAGGCGCTACCAACCCCGAGGAGTTGTTTGCTGCCGGCTACTCGTCGTGCTTTCAGCAGGCCCTGCTGGTAATCGCGCAGCGCGCTGGCGACAAGCTTGACCCGCAGACCGAAGTAAAATGCTCGGTTTCGCTGTTCCAGGAAGGCGAAGGCTACGGCCTGAGCGCTATTCTGGACGTTGATTTGAAGTCGTTTGACCGCGATAAAACTATCGAAATGGTGCGCCAGGCACACAAAATCTGCCCTTACTCGGTAGGCACCAAAGGCAACATGGAAGTGGAGCTGAAAGTACAGGGCGAAGCTATTCCGGTATCGCCGGAAGAGAACGCTGGTGTAGCCGAAAAAGGCGACGCGGTACAAGCCTAGAGCGTGTAGGGTAAGCTTTAGCTTGCCAGTAAATAGAAAACCCCGCTGATTATATGTCAGCGGGGTTTTCTATTTACCGGCAAGCTAAAGCTTACCGCACAAGCTACATTGCCAATACTTCTTTTACGCGGGCAGCGGCGTCTTTCAGCAGGGTAGCCGAGTACACTTTCAGGCCGCTCTCGTCGATGATGCGGGCGCCTTCCTCCGCGTTGGTGCCTTGCAGGCGCACGATGATTGGCACGCGGATATCACCAATTTTCTTGTAGGCTTCTACCACGCCGTTGGCTACGCGGTCGCAGCGCACGATGCCGCCGAAGATGTTGATGAGGATGGCCTTCACGTTCGGGTCCTTCAGGATGATGCGGAAGCCAGCTTCAACGGTCTGGGCGTTGGCTCCACCCCCTACATCAAGGAAGTTGGCGGGCTCGCCACCGCTCAGCTTGATGATGTCCATGGTCGCCATGGCCAGGCCGGCGCCGTTTACCATGCAGCCCACGTTGCCGTCGAGCTTCACGTAGTTCAGGTTCGACTCGGAGGCTTCTACTTCCAAGGGGTCTTCCTCGTTAGTGTCGCGCAGGGCGGCGAAGTCCTTGTGGCGATACAGGGCGTTGTCGTCCAGAGTCACCTTGGCATCTACGGCCAAGATTTTGTTGTCCGACGTTTTCAGCACCGGGTTAATCTCGAACATCGCCGAGTCGGTTTCGTCGTAAGCCTTGTAAAGGGCCGTTACGAACTTCACCATTTCCTTGAAGGCATCGCCCGAGAGACCGAGGCCGAAGGCAATTTTGCGGGCCTGAAAGCCTTGCAGACCCACGGCGGGGTCGATGAATTCTTTCAGGATTTTGTCGGGATGCGACTCGGCCACCTCTTCGATGTCCATGCCGCCCTCGGTGGTGTAGATAATCACGTTCTTACCCGACGTGCGGTCGAGCAATACGCTGATGTAGAACTCCTGAGTCGGGCTTTCGCCGGGGTAGTACACGTCTTGGGCGATGAGCACCTTGTTAACCAAGCGGCCTTCTGGGCCGGTTTGCTTGGTCACGAGCTGCATACCCAGGATTTGGCCGGCGATGTCTTTTACCTGCTCCTGGTTTTTGGCGAGCTTCACCCCGCCGCCTTTACCCCGGCCGCCAGCATGAATCTGGGCCTTGATAACGTACCAGCTAGTGCCGGTTTGCTCGGTGAGGGTTTTGGCGGCTTCTACGGCTTCCTCGGCCGTGTCGGCAGTGATGCCTTCCTGGACGCGCACGCCGTATTTCTTCAGGATTTCCTTGCCTTGATACTCGTGAATATTCATCTGACGGGGAGTGGGGTACTAAACTTGGTCGCGAAGGTAGTACCGCAGGGCTAACCCCCGTTCGCTTTGCGCGTAGCTTTGCCCGTATTCTGACTTATTTCCCCCTCCTGCCTTGCTGCAAGCCATCAATATTCGTAAGAGCTACAACTCGCTGGAAGTGCTCAAAGGCATCGACCTCACCATTGAGCGGTCGGAGATTGTGAGCATCGTGGGCTCGAGCGGCGCGGGCAAAAGCACGCTGCTGCAAATCCTGGGCACCTTGGACAACCCCGATTCGGGTGAAGTGACCTTCGACGGCGAGTCGGTGAGCAGTCTGGGCCGCAACGCGCTGGCCAAGTTTCGCAACCGGCACATTGGCTTCGTGTTCCAGTTTCACAACCTGCTGCCCGAGTTTACGGCCCTCGAAAACGTGTGCCTACCCGCCTTTTTGGCCGACCGCTCGGAGAAGGAAGTGCGCGTGCGCGCCCGCGAGCTGCTCGGCCTGCTCAACCTCGAGCATCGCGCCGACCACAAACCCAGCGAGATGAGTGGCGGCGAGCAGCAGCGCGTATCCGTAGCGCGGGCACTTATTAATTCGCCCGAAATCATCTTCGCCGACGAGCCCAGCGGCAACCTCGACTCGCGCAATGCGCAGGAACTGCACGAACTGTTTTTCTGGCTCCGCAAAGAGTTTGGCCAGACGTTCGTAATCGTAACCCACAACGATACATTGGCCCAGATGGCCGACCGCACCATCATCATGCGCGATGGGCACATTCTGGAGGAAGCGCAGACCAATCGGATTGCGTAGGCGTTTGCTCGCCGACTGTGTTACCCCACCCCCGGCCCCTCCCCTCCGGGAGAGGGGAGCCTAACGACTTGGAAAACCTATTTATAAATAAAAGAAAAAGCCTTCAGCACATTGCTGAAGGCTCTTTCTTTTTACTCCTAATCCACAGAATATTACATCAGGCTCCCCTCTCCCGGAGGGGAGGGGCCGGGGGTGGGGTCCCACAGCCGGCGAGCTTAACATATTTCACCCACTCATTTGCAAATGCCAAAATTTTTAGCCTACATTTGCTCAACTAACGGCGAAAGCAAAATTTATTTTCTAATTTCGCATAAGTTACTGAATACCAATACATTTTTTTACTAAAAAACGAGGCCATTTTCGGCACCTTTTCCAGACCCAAAAGGTTAAGTAGTCGTAATATGAGCAAGCAACCTGCAAACCCCGAAACTACCGTTATGAACGAGGCCACCAAAACCCCGAAAGACACCACGGCTACCAAGAAGGCGGCGCGGGTGGAAAGCTATGACATCGCTAAATCGGACGAGACGCTGGACCTGGCTAAGGACCTCGCCAAGTTCATTAAAGAGAATAAGCTCAGCACCCAGGTGCAGGGAAAAGAGTTTGTGAACGTGGAGGGCTGGCAGTACGCCGGCTCGCGCCTGGGCATCGTGCCCATTGTGGAGCACGTCATCAATGTGAGCGACTACGCCGCTGGCGAGATTAAGTACCAAGCCAAGGTGACGCTGTTTGACATGCGCTCGCAGCACACCGTGGGCGCTGGCTTCGCCATCTGCTCGAATAAGGAGAGCGGCAAGAAATTCTACCAGGAGTTCGCCATTGCCAGCATGGCCCAGACCCGTGCCATCGGCAAAGCATACCGCAACATCTTGGCTTGGATTATCCGCGCTGCCGGCTACGAGCCCACGCCTGCCGAAGAAATGGAGTACACCGGCAACGTGCCCACCCCGGTAGCTCCCGAGCCTACGCCCGTGATGCGTGCCGTGACCAACACGCCCGCTCCGGCCCCGGCCGAAGCACCCGCTGCTGAGTCTGCCGCCCCGGTGCAGTACGCCACGGCTTCGCAGAAGGAAGAGATTATCCGCCTGCTGAACCACCCGCTCATCACGCGCCAGGAGAAGACGAAGATGCTGCTTAACATCAACCGCCTCGATGAGGAGCGCGCTACGCAGGCCATTGCCAAGTTGCGCAAGGCTATCGAGGACCGCGAAGGGACTTCGGCCGTAGCTGCCTAAGTTGAGTTTGACTGAAACGAAAAGGCCTGCCGCAATTGCGGCAGGCCTTTTTTGTAGCGCGAACTTTCTAGTTCGCGCGCTCGCGGAGCGAGCATCAACGTTAGCAAACGTCCGCATCCGTGGCTGCTCACTACGCTCGCGAACTGGAAAGTTCGCGGTACTACCGAATACCGTTCCGCGTCAACGCGGCCTGGTAGCGCCGCGCATTCACCAAGTGTTCTTCTTTGTTGGTGGCGAAGGCGTGGTAGCCGCTGAAATCTTCCTTGGCGCAGAAATAGAGATAATCGTTGTCCTCGGGGTGCAGTACGGCGTCGATGCTGCTGATGCTGGGCAGGTCGATGGGGCCGGGCGGCAGGCCAGCGTACTTATACGTGTTGTAGGGCGAGTCTTTTTGCAGGTGTACGTTGAGCACGCGCTTAATCCCAAAATCGCCGTTGGCGTACACCACGGTGGGGTCGGCTTGCAGCTTCATGCCGCGCTTGAGGCGGTTGAGGTACACGGCCGCGATGCGGGGGCGCTCGTCGGCGTGCTGCTGCTGCTCGGCTTCCACGATGCTGGCCAGCGTGCTCACCTCCACGCGGGTGAGGTTGAGCTTTTCGCGGGCGGCGTCGCGCTCGGGCGTCCAGAATTTCTCGTATTCCTTCTTCATGCGCTCCATGAGGTTGGGCGCCGAGGTGTTCCAGTAGAGTTGATAAGTGTTCGGGATAAACATCGAAAGCACCGTGGTGGTATCAAAACCCAGGCTTTTGGTGTAGCTGGGGCTGCTTAGCAGCGAGTCAATTTGCCGGGGCTGGGCGTCGATTTGCTTGGAGAGCTTGGTGGCTAGCTCACGGCGCAGGCGCACGTTGGTAAACGTGAGCATGAGTGGCGTTTGGCGGCCTGATTTCAGTAGGTTGATTACCTGGCGGTTGGTCATGCCCGACAGCAGTTTGTAGCGGCCCGGCTTCACGGCGCCGGGCTTGTTGTAGCCCATGAGCTTGCCTACAAAGTGCAGCGAGAGCGGGTCGATAATGACCTTTTCGCCACCAGCGCGTACACTCTCTACTGCCCGCAAGGCTTTTTGCCAGTCGTCGCCCCGGTGCACGAGCACAAAAGCCGGCTGGTCGTGCGTATCGACGTTGGTGGTGTAAAAAATCTGAAAGAAATAATACGAGAAGCACACCAGTATAAGGCCGATGATAACACTCACCGTCGCATAGCGGTTGCGGCGGCGAATAGAATCGGCTTTGTACTCGAGCGCGGACTTTTTGACAGGGGATGCCATGAAAATGCAGATTGTGAGCCTCAAAATTACGCACCGGCCCAAACTCGGGCCGGCGTGCCTGACCAAACTCAATTTCCCGCTTTAAAAATCCGTAGTACCTTGCCTGCCGTATGAAGCCCGCCGGGCTTCTGTCCGCTTTTTTCTGACCCTCCCTATCCACTTTATGGCTGCTACGCTGCTTCGTATCCACCCCGAAAACCCGCCCCAAAATCGCATTCTGCAAGTAGTAGAAGTGCTGCGCAAAGGCGGGCTCATTATTTATCCCACCGATACGGTGTATGGCATTGGCTGCGATATCAACAACGCCAAAGCCGTTGAAAAACTCTGTCGCATCAAAGGCATCAAGCCCGAAAAGGCTGATTTGAGCTTTATCTGCCACGATTTGTCGCACATCAGCGACTATGCCCACGGCATCACCACGCCTACGTTTAAGGTCCTGAAAAAGGCCCTTCCTGGTCCGTTCACGTTCATCTTCGAGGCAAGCCCCAACGCCCCGCGCTACGGTGGCGTGAAGCGCAAAACGGTCGGCATCCGGGTACCCGACAACCAGATTGTGCGCCAGATTGTTAAGGAATTTGGCACGCCCATCGTGAGCACCTCGGTGCGCGAAAGCGAGGAAACGCTGGAAGAATACGTGACCGACCCCGACCTGATTTTTGAAAAATACCGCTCGCTCGTGGACCTCGTCATCGACGGCGGCTTCGGCGGCAACGTGCCCAGCACCATCGTGGACTGCACCAACGACGACTTCGACCTCGTGCGCCAGGGTCTGGGCGACATCGAGCAGTTTCTGTAGAAAAACGTCTGTCCTTGTGAGCGCAACGCAGTGAAGCGCGGCAATCTTTCCTTCACGTTAGGGTTACTACTCTAACGAAAAAGAAAATATTGCCGCGCTTCACTGCGTTGCGCTCGCAAGGACAATTAGCTATTCGCTTACCCGCTTATGCTTCCAGCGGCGGTGCGTCCAGAGGTACTGCTCGGGCGTAGCCCGAATATCGGCTTCCAGGCACCGCACGAAGGCTTCGGTGATGGGGTAGCGCTGGGATTCGTCAGGCGCATTAGCAGCAGCGGCGGCTACTTGGCCATCAGGGAGTTCAGTGAATTTTATTTCGTAGTACCCGCGACGCACGCGCTGGATGCCCACGTAGAGCACGGCGCAATTGAACTGCTGGGCCAGGCGCTCGGCGCTGGTATAGAAGCCGGCATCCTGGTGCATGAAATCGGTCCAGTACGGGCGGTCTTCGGGGCCAGCGGCCTGGTCGGTGAGCAGACTAAGCGTGCGGCCTTGGCCGCGCTGCTGCACGAGGTAGCGCAGGGTGTTGAGCATGGGCACGGCATCGGCCCCAAGGCGGGTGCGCAGCCGGCGCATAAAGTGCTCGAAGAATTTATTGTTGAGCGGCTTATACACACCAGCCGAGCGCCCACCAAACTCCAGCGCCGCGCCCGAAAGTATCCACTCCCAGTTGCCCCGGTGCGAGCCTAGTGAGAGCACAAACCGATTTTCGGCAAAATGCCGCGTCATTAATTCCGGGTTTACGAAGCGCATGCGCCGCCGTAATTCGGCTGGCGAGATGGCAGCCACCTTGAGAATCTCGACAATCACCTGCGCGAAGTGCCAGTAAAACTGCCGGCCAATTCGGCGGATTTCCAGCTCGCTTTTTTCGGGGAATGAGTTGCGCAGGTTCTCCAGCACCACGCGCCAGCGGTAGCGCACCACGTAGGCCAGTAACAGGTAAATCAGCCACGCCACCGCGTACAATACGCTGAGCGGCAGGCGTGCCAATGCTAGCAGCAGTCCCTGCACCGGCCGGTAGTACCAGGCAAAAACCTGCCTAGAATCGCTCATCGGAGGCCGCCCGCACCGGCTGGGGCGTACTCGGTGAGGCTGCGCTCGCCGGCGCGGCTTTGAGTGGCCAGCACCTTTTTAGTGGCCGCATCGCGGGCTTCAATCGTGAGCGTGAATGGGCCAGCGGGCAAGTAGCCCAGCGGCAGCTCGCCCGCCAATGACGTGGGCCGACCCGCAGCGGGCGTTACGGCCGCCGCGTCGGCATCAGTGGCGGTGCCATCGGGTGAAGCGAGGTGATAATGAAGCGTTACCGGGCGGCCAGCGGGCAATTGGTTGAGTTCGGTGTAGAAATACAGGCCCTCGGTGCCCCGGCCGTAAAAGCCGCCTGGCGCCCGCGTGAGCAGGTAGCCGCCCCGGTTGAACACGCTCTCGCCGGTCGTTTTCACGGCGGGCTTGGATAGGAATACGACGTCGCTGAACTCGGTCTTTTTGGGCGCGCTGACTACCAATTGCTGCTCCACGGTGGTTTCGCCGTTGGTGGCTTTGTACTGGTCGCGCACCTTGCCGCGCAGGGTGTAGGTGCCGTCGGGCACGGTCACGCGCTTGAGAAAGCTGAGTGGGTTTTTGATGCTGATAGTGGTGTCATTCAGCACGGGCGGCTTCAGCGTCACGGTTTCGTGCCAAGCTGAGGTGCCATCGGCTTTCAGAATATCCAAATCGACTACCGCCGACGACTGGAACGACTTCGGTGCCCGCTGCCGGTAGGTGAGCGGTTGGGTGGGCACGGTCACGGAAATCTCGATTTCGCCGCCTTTTTGGACCTGGTCGAGGTTGCGAAAGCGGGCTACTTCGAGCAGCAGCTGGGGCGGGCCAGCGTAGGCGATGGTGGCACTGGCCAAAACCAGCGGGAAAAGCAGAAAGCGCATGGGGCAAATTTAAGCGTGGAACAGGGTGGCACACTGTTTCTGCACAAGCCGTGCCGAGACACTAGCTGAGCGCCAAACGGATTGCCACTTCGCTTCACAATCCTACCTTGCGGCCATGTCCGTTGTCTTATCCGAACTGCACTACCTGCCGTCCATTCCGTATTTCCAGCAACTAATAACCGCTGACGCCTTGCTGCTCGACGCCCACGAGCATTACCACAAGCAGACGTATCGCAACCGCTGCCTCATCCTCACGGCGCAGGGGCCGCAGCCGCTCACGGTGCCCGTGGTGGATGGCGCGCGCTCCGAAAAGGTGCGCACCAGCGAGATTGAAATCGACTACCGCCAGAACTGGATGCACCGCCACTTTCGGACGTTGCAAACGGCCTACAACAGCTCGCCTTATTTTGGGTATTACGCTGATTATTTGCAGGATATTTACGCTAGCAAGCCTACTTTGCTTTGGGATTTAAACCTGGCCATGCTGCGCCTGCTGCTCCGCTGCCTGCGCTGGCCGTTGCCCATCGAATTCACGACCGAATACCTCTCTCCTACTCCCTCCCCAGCGCATGAACTTGCCAACTCGCCACTCGACCAACGCGACTTCCTGACACCTAAAAGCAGCCTAAACATGCCGGAACCTGACAGTACGTCGCAGCGGCCGTATCCGCAAGTATTTGGCCCCGCATTTGTGCCTGGGTTGAGCGTACTGGATTTGCTCTTTATGCAGGGGCCGGCGGCGGGGCAGTTTTTGTAAACTAAGCTTTACTTCCTTTATTTACCCCGAACCTTCGTCCGAAGCAGCTTGTTTTCCAGTTATCAATCGTTTAAATCCGTATCGGTGTAACGTAACTATTCGTTTACAATCCGGTAGAAGTTATCTGTACGGCTTATCCCTATTCTTGCTTGCATGGAAGCTAAATTTTCAAACCGCGTCAAGGAGGTTATCTCCCTCAGCCGGGAGGAGGCCATCCGCCTGGGGCACGACTACATCGGCACCGAGCACCTGCTGCTGGGCATGATTCGCGAAGGCGAAGGCACGGCGCTAGGTCTACTTAAAAAGCTGGGCGTGGCTACCGACGAGCTAAAGTTTGCCTTAGAGCAGGCAACGCGTAACACGGCCTCGACCCAGGGCACTAGCATTACGGGCTCGATTCCGCTGACAAAGCAGACCGAGAAGGTGCTGAAAATCACGTACCTCGAAGCCAAGATTTTCAAGTCGGAAATCATTGGCACGGAGCACTTGCTCCTCTCGATTCTGCGCGATGAGGACAACATTTCTTCCCAAATTCTTTCCAAATTCAACGTGAACTACGAAACCGTGCGCGACTCGCTCGACTACCACGGCGCCGCTCCAGGCAACGGTCCTAAAGCCGAAAAGCCGGATACCGACGACGATGATGACCGCCTGTTTGGCCAGGGCCAGGGAGGCCGCGGCCAGGGTAACCAAGGTGGTGCTGGCGGAGCGGCTGGCACCCGCAAGGCCGGCGAAAAATCGCGCACTCCGGTGCTCGATAACTTCGGCCGCGACCTGACCAAACTGGCGGAAGATGATAAGCTCGACCCCATTGTGGGCCGCGAAAAAGAGATTGAGCGCGTGGCCCAGGTACTGAGCCGCCGCAAGAAGAATAACCCGATTCTGATTGGTGAGCCGGGCGTTGGTAAAACGGCCATCGCCGAGGGCCTGGCCCTGCGCATCATCCAGAAGAAAGTAAGCCGTGTGCTTTTCAACAAGCGCGTAGTGACCCTTGACCTCGCGTCGCTGGTGGCTGGCACTAAGTACCGCGGCCAGTTTGAGGAGCGCATGAAGGCCGTGATGAACGAGCTGGAGAAGTCGCCCGACGTGATTCTGTTCATTGACGAGTTGCACACGATTGTGGGTGCTGGTGGGGCTTCGGGCTCGCTGGATGCTTCCAACATGTTCAAGCCGGCTTTGGCTCGCGGCGAAATCCAATGCATCGGCGCTACCACGCTGGACGAGTATCGCCAGTACATCGAGAAAGATGGTGCTTTGGCCCGTCGTTTCCAGATGGTAATGGTGGACCCCACCACGCCCGAGGAAACCATTGAGATTCTGCACAACATCAAGGACAAGTACCAGGACCACCACCACGTGGTGTACACGGACAAAGCCATTGAGCAGTGCGTGAAGCTGAGCGACCGCTATATGAGCGACCGCTTCCTACCGGACAAAGCCATCGACATTCTCGACGAGGCTGGTGCCCGCGTGCACATCAACAACATCGTGGTGCCGGAGGATATTCTCAAGCTCGAAGAGCAGATTGAGAACATCAAGACGGAGAAAAACCGCGTGGTGAAATCGCAGAAATACGAGGAAGCCGCCAAGCTCCGCGACACCGAGAAGAAGCTTCTGGAGCAACTCGAAACGGCCAAAAAGTCGTGGGAAGATGAGACCAAGAAGAAGCGCTACACGGTAAAAGAGGAAAACGTGGCCGAGGTAATTGCCATGATGACCGGTATCCCAGTAAACCGCGTGGCCCAGAACGAAGGCGAGAAATTGCTGAACATGGGCAACGAGTTGAAAGGCAAAGTAATCGGCCA
>Ga0265780_10003546_pt1 | contig 20482 bp, 17 predicted proteins | sample P1T30metagenome_FD_192432 | JGI IMG/M metagenome (GOLD analysis project Ga0265780, IMG submission 192432) | Plant litter microbial communities from East Loma Ridge, Irvine, California - P1 T30 | ecosystem: Environmental > Terrestrial > Plant litter > Unclassified | place: USA: California...
GCCGAGGCGCGCGCCGGCGAACTGCTGCTGGGCCTGGAAATCGGCACCGACCTGCACCAGGGCCCGATGAGCGCCGTGGCGCCGGGCTGGAAGCTGCGCGTGCTGCTGGCGCAGGCCCTGTTCTCGAATCCCGACATCCTGCTGCTCGACGAACCGACCAACAACCTGGACATCAACACGATCCGCTGGCTCGAGAACATGCTCAACGAGCGTAACTCCACCATGATCATCATTTCCCACGATCGCCACTTCCTGAACCAGGTCTGCACGCACGTGGCCGACATGGACTACGGCACGCTGAAGGTGTATCCGGGCAACTACGACGACTATATGCTGGCCTCGACCCAGGCCCGCAACCAGCAGCTGGCGAACAACGCCAAGGCCAAGGAAAAAGTCGCCGAACTGCAAGACTTCGTGCGCCGCTTCTCGGCCAACAAGTCCAAGGCGCGCCAGGCGACGTCGCGCGCCAAGCAGATCGACAAGATCAAGATCGAGGAATTCAAGCCGTCCTCGCGCGCCTATCCGTTCGTGCGCTTCGAAGGCGAGAAAAAGCTGCACCGCCTGGCGGTGGAGGCCGAGAACATCTCGAAAGCCTACGACCGCCAGCTGTTCAAGAATTTCTCGATCATGGTCGAGGCCGGCGAGCGCATCGCGATCATCGGCGCCAACGGTGCCGGCAAGACCACGCTGCTGCGTTCGATCGGCGGCGACCTGTGCAAGCTGCAACCCGACAGCGGCCGCGTGAAGTGGGCCGAGAACGCCAATCCGGGCTATATGCCGCAGGATCCGACCGAGGAATTCGCCAGCGGCGAGACCCTGACCGACTGGATGGGCATGTGGACGCAAGAAGGCGACGACGACCAGGCCGTGCGCTCGATCCTGGGCCGCCTGCTGTTCGGCGGCGACGAGGTCAAGAAGTCGGTCAAGGTGCTGTCCGGCGGCGAGAAGGGCCGCATGATGTACGGCAAGCTGATGCTGGGCCGCCACAATGTGTTGCTGCTCGACGAGCCGACCAACCACATGGACATGGAGTCGATCGAGTCGCTCAATATCGCGCTGGACAAGTATGCCGGCACGCTGATCTTCGTCTCGCACGACCGCGAGTTCGTGTCGTCGTTGGCCACCCGCGTGCTCGAGATCCGCGAGAACGAGGTCGTCGATTTCCGCGGCACCTACGAGGAATACCTGACCAGCCAGGGCATCGACTGATCCTGGCGCTGCAGCAGAGGCGGGGCGCTGGCCCCGCCGCGGGTGCTTGACCCCGATCCGGAGACAACAACGCGTATGAACACCCCATTGATCCACAGCCCGATCAGAACCTACGAATACGACCGGCCGCAAGCCGGCCTGGCCTGCACCGCCGAAGCGTGGGCGAAACTGCCCAGCGCGCCCGGCATGGCCGAGCGCGCCGAACTGAAAGACCGCATCCGGCGCCTGCTGAAAGAGAAAGGGGCGGTGCTGGTCGCCCACTACTACGTGGATGCCGACCTGCAGGATCTGGCCGAGGAAACCGGTGGCTGCGTATCCGACTCGCTCGAAATGGCACGCTTCGGGCGCGACCACGCGGCGCGCACGCTGGTGGTCGCCGGCGTGCGCTTCATGGGCGAGACCGCCAAGATCCTCAGCCCCGAGAAAACCATCCTGATGCCCGACCTCGACGCGACGTGCTCGCTCGACCTGGGCTGCCCGGCCGACGAATTCGCCGCCTTCTGCGACCAGCACCCTGACCGCACGGTGGTGGTGTACGCCAACACCAGCGCCGCGGTAAAAGCCCGCGCCGACTGGATGGTCACGTCGTCGATCGGCCTGGACATCGTGGCCGAGCTGCATGCCCAGGGCAAGAAGATCCTGTGGGCGCCGGACCGCCACCTGGGCTCCTATATCCAGGCCAAGACCGGCGCCGACATGCTGCTGTGGCAGGGTTCGTGCCTCGTGCACGACGAATTCAAGGGCGTCGAGCTCGACCTGCTCAAGGCGGAATACCCGCTGGCCAAGGTACTGGTGCATCCCGAATCGCCCGCGAATGTGGTGGCCCAGGCCGACGTGGTCGGCTCGACCACCCAGCTGATCAATGCGGCGCAGACGATGGACGCCACCCATTTCATCGTCGCCACCGACAACGGCATCCTGCACAAGATGAAGATGGCCGCGCCCGGCAAGACCTTCATCGAGGCCCCGACCGCCGGCAACAGCGCGACCTGCAAGAGCTGCGCGCATTGCCCGTGGATGGCGATGAATGGCTTGCGCAACCTGGCCGAGGTGCTCGAATCGGGCGCCAACGAGGTGCACGTCGATCCTGCCGTCGGCCTGCAGGCCAGGCGCGCCATCGACCGCATGCTCGACTTCGCCGCCGCCAGACGCACCAGGGCGCTGCCGACCGGCACACTCGAAAACAATGCCCCGATGTTCTCGGGGGTAGGACCTGCATGAGCACCATGAACACCATGACCACGCTACGCAATCCCCACGCCCAATTCGACGACCGGCTGCAGGCGGCCTTCGAGCAGAACATCCTGGCCGCGCTGCTCGAAGACGTCGGCAGCGGCGACCTCACCGGCATGCTGGTGCCGGACGACACGCGCGTCACGGCGCGCGTGATCGTGCGCGAAGCGGCCGTGCTGTGCGGCGCCCCGTGGTTCGAAGGCCTGATGCTGGCGGTCGACCAGGAGACCGGGATCGACTGGCACTACGCCGAAGGCGAGCTGATGGCCGCCGAGAGCGCGGTGTGCACGATCTCGGCCAATCCGCGTTCGCTGCTCACCGCCGAACGCGGCGCGCTGAACTTCATGCAGCTGCTGTCCGGCGTGGCCACGGCCACCCGCCGCTACGTGGACGTGATCGCCGGCACCGATGCCGCCATCCTCGACACGCGCAAGACCTTGCCCGGCCTGCGCCTGGCGCAGAAGTACGCGGTGCGCGTCGGCGGCGGCAAGAACCAGCGCCTGGCGCTGTATGACGGCATCCTGATCAAGGAAAACCACATTGCTGCCGCTGGCGGCGTCACGGCGGCCCTGCAGGCAGCAGCGCGCCTGGGGGCCGGCGCACCGGTGCAGATCGAGGTCGAGACCATCGCCCAGCTCGAGGAAGCGCTGGCCGCCGGCGCCACGTCGGTGCTGCTGGATAACTTCGACCTGGCGCTGATGCGGGACGCCGTGCGGGTCAATGGCGGGCGCGCCCTGCTGGAAGCGTCGGGCGGCATCAATCTGGAGACGGTGCGCGCGATCGCCGAGACCGGCGTCGACCGCATCTCGATCGGCAGCCTGACCAAGGACGTGCGCGCGACCGACTATTCGCTGCGCATCCTCTGATTTCCACCTTCATTCCAAGAGATTCATGACGACGACTACCAAGTTGAAGCGTTCGCTCGGCTTCCGCCTGTTCTGGCTCGGCTTTGGCCTGCTGCTGGGCATTCCCCAGCTGCTCGACGGCATCCTGTACGACATGAAGGGCGAACTGTTCTTCGGCATCGGGATGCTGCTGGTGGGCATTCGCGGTTTTCTGCGGCCCGTGGTGCTGGGCCGCGCCATGGCGCTCAAGCGCGACAACGCGGCTGACGAATCGTCGATCGGCTCGACCGGCATGCATGCGCTGCTGTCGATCGGCATGGCGGCCAGCCTGATCGCAGGCCTGGCGATCAAGCTCGGCAACTCCTGACCTCAGACGCCGCTTTCGGCCGCCGCCGCCAGTGCATTCGCGGCCGGCGTCGGCAGGTGAGCCGGCTCACCCACCCGGGCGGCGATGGCGTCGATCGCCGCCAGCACCTTGCCCGGCTCGGCGTAATGCAGCATATGGCCGACGCCCGGCGTCACCGACAATTCGGCCTGGCGCAATTCGTGCTGCAGCCGTACCGCGTTGCGGCTGCAGTCGCAGACACCGTCCTCGGCGCCGGCCAGGATCTGCGCCGGGACTGTCAGGTCGCCGTAACGGCGCGCCAGCGCCTGCGCCGACGGCGCCGCCAGGGCGCCGTCGGCTGCGTTCGCGCGCAGTTGCGACGGCCGTAGCGACATCCAGGGCGACGTGAGGCGAAAGCTGTCGGCCACCGGCAGCGGCGCGAAGGCCCGGCCGACGGCGGCCGGCCACATCAGGCGGCCTGCCAGCGGTGCGATCGTGTACCGCAAGGCGTCACCCACGACGGGAATCGCCGGCGGCGCGCTCACCATCACGTCCAGGCGCACGCTCGGATAGTAGTAACCCGACACCAGCACCAGGCCACGCACGACATCCGGCGCGCACATGCCCAGGGCGAGCGCGACCTGCGCGCCCAGCGAATGGCCGACGACGATCGCGCTCTCGACGCCCAGCTCCCGCAGCGCATGGCGCAGCAGGCGCGCCTGCCGGTCGGCCGTCCACAGCGTGCTGCGAGGACGCGCGCTGTAACCGAAACCGGGGCGGTCGAACGCGATCACGCGGTAGCGCGCGCACGCCGCCTCCAGCAGGCCGCAATGCTCCCAGTCGTTCGCATCGACGCCGTTGCCATGCAATAGCACCAGCACCGGGCCGGCGCCGCGCTCCAGGTAATGCAGTCGCACACCGTCGACCGTGATGAATCTGCCGGCCGGCGGGTGCGCGCGTTCGGCCTGGCGGGTCTTGCTGCGCACCAGCAGCCAGGCAGCGAGCAGGCCAAGCCCGGCCAGCCCCAGGCCGGCCGGCAATCCCGGACCTGGATGGCGAGTCGTGTTGTTCACATTGTCCCCCTGTGGTCGATCGATTCGGGTGGCGGCGGCGGCTGGTCGGCCTCCAGCAGCCGCGCCACCAGTGGCAGGACCTGCTCGGCCGAGGCTTCGAGCTTGAGCGCCAGCATCTCGTCGGCGCGGGTACGGCCCAGGTTGAGCGCGGCAATCGGCTTGCCGGCCGCCTGCGCCAGGCGGCAGAAACGAAAGCCCGAATACACCATCAGCGACGAGCCGACCACCAGCAGGGCGTCGGCCGCTTCCATCTGCGCCAGCGCGCAGGCCGTGCGGGCCGGCGGCACATTGTCGCCAAAGAAAACGACGTCGGGCATCAACACGCCACCGCAGTGCACGCAGGCCGGTATCGACACGCCGGTGACGGCGTCCGGATCGAGGGCCGCGTCGCCATCCGGCAGCGGCGTTGCCATCGCCTCGAGCAGCAGGGGATTGAGCGCCTCGAGCTGGGTCTGGATGAAGGCGCGCGGGAATTGCGCGCCGCAGTCCAGGCAGGCGACACGGTGGATATTGCCGTGCAACTCGAGCAGGGCGTGGCTGCCGGCCTGCTGGTGCAGGCCGTCGACGTTCTGGGTCAACATAAAACCGAGTTTATTCGCGGACTCGAGGGCGGCCAGCGCCCGGTGTCCGGCATTCGGCGCCGCGCGCGCCAGCAGCGGCCAGCCGACCATGCTGCGCGCCCAGTAGCGGCGCTGGATGGCAGGGTCGCGCCTGAATTCCGGCCCCTGGATCGGCAGCCGCCCGCGCCGCACGCCGTCCCGGTCGCGGTAGTCGGGAATCCCGGACGCCGTCGACAGGCCGGCCCCGGTCAGGACCAGCGTGCGCGGATGCCGCTCGAGAAACGACGCCAGCGCGTCGGCGCGCTCGTGGCTGCTGAAACCCTCTGCCATATCCAGTGATCCTCCCATGCATGGGATCGTACCTCAGGCCCGTTCGTGCCGACACACGATATCAGATTGGCGCTGGATAATGCCAGCGCCAGGCACCAGTGCTATGCTAGCGCGCCGAGACCGCGATCCCGCCGACGATCATGCCGAACGCCAGCACGTGGTAGAGGTGCGGCGCCTCGCCGAGGAAGGCCGAGGACAGCAGCGCCGTGAACAGCGGCGTCAGGTTGATGAAGAAGGAGCCCAGGCTGGGGCCGGCGCGCTGCACGCCCGCGCCCCAGCAGCGCATGGCGATGATGGCCGGCCCGATCGCAACATACAGCAGCGCCGCCGCCAACGGCCAGCTCCAGGCGATGTGCACATCGGTCAGGGCCCACTCGCCGCCCGCCAGCGCGCCGGACCACAGCACGCCGAAGCCGACCTGGGCCAGCAGGAAAGCGGCCCAGTCCGCGCGCAGGGCGGGCACATCCTTCTGCTGCATCAGCAGCCAGCTGTAGAACGACCAGGCGATGGTCGCGAGGATCATGTACAGGTCGCCCGGCACCAGCCGCAAGGCGGCCAGCTGAGCCACGTCGCCGCGGCTCATCACCACCAGCACGCCGGCGATCGACAGCACGGCCCCGACGACCTGCTTGCGCTTGACGGGGACCTTGAAGAACAGTCGGCCGACCAGCAGCATCCACACCGGCACGCCCGAGGCGACCAGGGTGACGTTAATGGGAGACGAACTCTGCAAGGCCAGGTATTGCAGCGAGTTGTACAGCCCGACGCCCAGCAGGCCGAGCAGGCTGTAGCGCTTCCAGTTGGCCAGCACGCCGCTGCCATGGCGCAGCGCCGCGCGCCCCAGCGGGACCAGCACCGCGAGCGCGATCGACCAGCGGATCAGGTTCAGCGTCATCGGCGGCACGGCGTCGCGCACCAGGCGGCCGACAATGGCGTTGCCCGCCCACAGCACCGGAGGGATCGTGAGGAGCAGGGCGGTGGAGGCGGTCAGCGGCTGGCGGTTCATTGGCGGCGCGGCGTCAGGACGCTCGGCAGCGCCTTGGGCAGGGTGTCCGGGAAGTCGCGCGAGTAGTGCAGGCCGCGGCTTTCGTGGCGCGACAGCGCACTCTTGACGATCAGGTGCGCTACCTCGACCAGGTTGCGCAGCTCGAGCAGGTCGGGCGTGATGCGGAAATTGCGGTAATACTCGTCGATCTCTTCCTTGAGCAGCTTGATGCGGTGCTGGGCCCGCTCCAGGCGCTTGGTGGTGCGCACGATGCCGACATAGTTCCACATGAACCGTCGCAACTCATCCCAGTTGTGGGCAATCACGACTTCCTCGTCGGCGTTCGTGACGCGGCTCTCGTCCCAGGCCGGCAGGGCCGGATGCTCGATCGGGCCGCTGCCCGCGATGTGCTCGGCGCAGGCGCGGCCGACCACCACGCATTCGAGCAGCGAATTACTGGCCAGGCGGTTGGCGCCATGCAGGCCGGTGCAGGCGGTTTCGCCCACCGCGTACAGGCCGGGGATATCGGTGCGCCCGGCCAGGTCGGTGACCACGCCGCCGCAGGTGAAGTGGACCGCCGGCACCACGGGAATCGGTTCCTTCGTGATGTCGATACCGAGCTCCAGGCAGCGCGCATAGATCGTCGGAAAATGTAACTTGAGGAATTCCGGTTCCTGGTGGCTGATATCGAGGTGCACGTAGTCGAGCCCGCGCTTCTTCATCTCGTAGTCGATGGCGCGCGCCACCACGTCGCGCGGCGCCAGCTCGCCGCGCTCGTCGTGGGCCGGCATGAAACGCGTGCCCGCGGCCACGCCGGCTTCCTGCGGCAGTTTCAACAGGCCGCCTTCGCCGCGGATCGCCTCGGTGATCAGGAACGATTTCGCATACGGGTGGTACAGGCAGGTCGGGTGGAACTGGATGAATTCCATGTTCGACACCCGGCAGCCGGCGCGCCAGGCCATGGCGATGCCGTCACCGGTGGCGGTATCGGGATTGGTGGTATACAAATAGACCTTGCCGGCGCCGCCGGTTGCCAGCACGGTGTGCTCGGCCTCGAAGGTCAGGACCTTGCCGCTCCGTGTGTCCTGCACGTACAGGCCGTGGCAGCGCGGCTGGCCGGCCAGCGACGGCGCATTGGCGTGCACGCCATCGGGGCCGAGCTTGTCCGACGTGATGACGTCGATCGCCACGTGGTGCTCGAACAGGGCGATATTCGGATGCGCGCGCACTTTCTGTTCGAGCGTGACCTGCACCGCATGGCCGGTGGCGTCGGCGGCGTGGATAATGCGGCGCTGGCTGTGCCCGCCCTCGCGCGTCAGGTGGTAGCCCAGTTCGGCGCTGTCGTCGCGGGTGAACGGCACACCCTGCGCGATCAGCCACTCGATCGCCTCGCGGCCATGCTCGACGATGCTGCGGGTTGCGCCTTCGTCGCACAGGCCGGCGCCGGCGACCAGCGTGTCGGCGATGTGTTCGGCATGACTGTCGCCCGAATCGAGGACGGCGGCGATGCCGCCCTGGGCCCAGCTGCTCGCCCCGTCGAGCAGTTCGCGCTTCGAAATGATGGCGACCTTGCGGGTCTGCGCCAGGTGCAAGGCTACCGACAGGCCGGCCAGGCCGCTGCCGACGATCGCGACGTCAAATTTCATGGCAATGTCATATGTGTAAGGGAGCATCACTATAAGCGATTTATGGTGCTGAGGTCAGGTCGCCGGCGCTTGCCCAAGCCCGTCCACTGTACGGCCGCGCACGGAGTGTGGCCGGCATGCGCGCTAGGATGGGGTTTTACTCATCCAACAAGGAATCTCCATGACCGCAGACCGCAACCACGCAGCCGCGCTGGCCGACCGTATCGGCTCGCTGCGCTTCGCCATGTTCACCTTCCGCGACCAGTACGATCACCTGGTCAGCCAGCCGATGACCAAGCAGCAGATCGATGCCGAAGGCGGTATCTGGTTCTTCGTCAATTCCACCAGCGACCTGTGGGAAAGCATCGCGCACCAGCCAGAAGTCAATGTCAGCTTTTCGGACGCCGACGACAGCAACTACGTGTCGGTGAGCGGCCGCGCCGAGCGCGTGGTCGACCGCGCACAGGTCGAGAAGATGTGGAATCCGATGGTCCAGGCCTGGTTCCCGGCCGGCCCCGGCGACCAGCACGCCGTGCTGGTGCGGGTCGATCCGCACGCGGCCGAGTACTGGGATTCGAACGACAGCAAGATGGTGCGCCTGTTTGCCATGGCCAAGGCGGCGGTGACCGGCACGCAGCCGGATGTGGACGCCGAGCACGGCACCATCAAGCTGTAATCGACCGGAATATCTTGCGGCTGGGCATCTGTCTCGCGTAGAGTAGCCGCTCCCGACACCTGGAGCGCCACGATGAGCCGAGCCCGGCCTTGCCGCAAGCGATGATCAGTCCGCTCGAAATGGCGGCGAACGCCTTGACGGCCGCCGCCATCCTGCTGGCGGGCCGCAACAATGTCCATACCTGGTGGACCGGCATCGTCGGCTGCTCGTTGTTCGGACTGCTGTTCGCGCAAAGCGGGCTGTATGCCGATGTTGTGCTGCAAGTATTCTTCGTCGCTACGGGTGTGCTCGGCTGGTGGCGCTGGTTGCGGGGCAACCATGGTTCACCGCTGCCGATCAGCCATGCTGGCTGGCGCACGCTGGCCTGGATGCTCCCGGCCGGGATCGCCGCGACGGCGGCCTACGGCGCCATGCTGCATTTCTACACCAGCGCCTACGCGCCGTTCGTCGATTCGGCGGTGCTCGTCTTCAGCGTCATCGCCCAGCTGTTGATGATGCAGCGGCGTATCGAAAACTGGCCGGTCTGGCTGCTCGTAAATACCATTGCGGTGCCGCTGTACTTCAGCCGCGGGCTCTACCTCACGGCCTTTCTGTACCTGGGCTTCTGGGTCAACGCGATCGTCTCGTGGATCTGGTGGCGCAAGCTGGCGCGGAGCCAGGGCGCCACCTGAATCAGCGTCCGGCCGGCGGCAGGTCTTCTTCGCTCTGGTTGCCGCCGGTTTCGCGGGCGCCCAGGCCGGTGCCTCCCGTGCCCGCCTGGCTGGCGCGGGTATCCTGCGCACCCGGATTGGCGTGGGTCATCGCGGCATCGACCGATTCGGTGCGCGGGACGGCCTCTGCCGTCTCGACATCCGTCGCGGGGCGCGGCGCAAGGCCTTCGGCGCCATCCGGCGCATTGACATAGGGGCCGGCCTGGTTGCGGGTCAGGCCCGGACCGCCGTTGCCGCCGGTTTCCTGCTGGCTTTCGTGGGTGGGCGTGGCGCCTTGCTGGCCGCTGGTCTGACCGCCGACGCCGACCGTCACGCCATCGTCATTGCCGGATCCTGCCGGGGTAGGGTTGCCTGGTGTTGCCATCGTGCTCTCCTGGTCTGGTGAATACCCTATTCTCGGCGCGCGGGCAGCGCGCGGCTATCGGTACGCACTCCCTGCTAGTGTAGGAATCGACCGCCCCTGCCGCCCTCGTTGCCGCCGTCGAACACCCTGGCGAAGCTCTCGCCGTCGCGCAGGCGGTCGATCGAGGCGTACAGGGAGCGCGCAGGCTGGCGCGCCAGCACCTGCGCCGCCGCGCACCTGGCGGCGCGGTAGTTGGCGACCACCTGGTCGCGGCCGCCGTCCCAGAATTGCCAGGGCCGCACCAATGCTCGCACCTGGCGCACCCGTAGCGCGTCCAGGGCCGCGCAATCGACCACGGAACCCGGGCGCCAGTCGAGCTGCAGGGCGACGCCCTCGTCGAACCACACCGGCAGCCGCGTCATCCAGGCCCAGAAGCCCAGGCGGTCGACCAGTTCGGCGTGCATCAGTTCGTGCGCGGCGACGTCGACGCTGAAATTGGGCATGCTCAGCACGACCTGGGTGCCGACCGGCGTGACGAAGGCGGCGCCGGGCACGCCCTCGAGCAGGCCCAGTTGCGCTGCCTCGCGGTCGCTGGCCGCGATGATCGTCATGGGGCGCGCCCGCGGGTCGCCGAATACGCCGGCGATGCGATTGCGCGCCGACTGCACGTCGGCCAGCGCGCGCTGGCGCTCGGCCTCGGTGAGGCGCGCGGTGGCGTAGATATCGTCGGCGATCCGCACATAACTGACCTTCACGAGCGCGCGGTTGAACCAAGAAGGCGCCGCCAAGGCATCGCTGGCGCAGGACGCGCCGCTGGCGCTCAGCGCCAGGGCGAACAGGATCATCTTCGGAAGTCGTGTCATAAGCCGGCGCCGGTTACCAGTGAATACAAAGCAAAAGGAGATATTGACGCAGTGTAAGAGCTTTCTTGTAAATCAAGCAAGCAGCGGTTTCAGCGTCAAACAGGGGCGGCGACTCTTCCGGAATCCGGGTCAGCGGTGCTATACTGTATATCCATACAGTTATCGTATTCAGCCCCCATGCCCGTCTTCCTGCCGATCGATCTCGAACCACTGCCCGAAGCACATGCGGACCGGGCCGCGGCGAGCGGTCCCGGCGGCGGGATCTTCGGCGACATGCACGACGAGCCGGTCACCTCGGCCAAGAACGACGCCGAGCTGGCGCGCGAGTACATCTCGCATGGCGAACTGAGCGCCAAGTCGATCGCCAACCTGCAAAAAGAGCTGTACCGCTTCCTGACATGGTGCCGCGAAGAGGCGCACAAGACCTTCCGGCAGCTGAATGTGGCCGACCTGAACGCCTACAAGGAATTCATCCGCCAGCCGCCGCCCGAGTGGGTGTGCGCCACCAAGTGGCCACGCAACGATCCGCGCTACCGGCCGTTTTCCGGACCGCTGTCGGATACCAGCCGGCGCCAGTCGATGATCGCCATCAAGGGCGTGCTGGCCTTTGCCGAGCACACCGGCTACCTGCGCCGCAATCCGGCGCGGCTGGTGCGCAATGTGCGCGCGCCGCACGCGAGCAGGATCACCCGCTACCTTACCCCGGCCGCGATCGCTTACGCCCTGAAGGCGGCCGAGACACGCCCGGGCGACTCCGAAGCCGCCGTCCGCCAGCGGGCGCGCGACCGCTTCCTGCTGGTGGCCTTCGCCCAGACCGGGGCGCGCCTGAACGAGATCGTCGGCGCCCACATGGGGTCGATCTACAGCGAGGGAGACGGGCGCTGGTGGCTGGACGTGCTCGGCAAGGGCAACAAGCCGCGCCGCCTGCCGGTGCCGAACGCCACCATGACGGCCTACCGCGACTACCGGCTGGCCTTCGGCCTGCTCGAGCAGACGAGCCGCGGCGACCGCATGCCACTGGTGCTATCGAGCCGCACCAGGGAATGCGTGCGCGTGACCGACGAAGCGGCGGCCGAGGCCTTGAAGGCAATCTTCCAGCTGGCGGCCGGCGATGCGGCCGCCAAGGGCGACGGCGACAGCGCCGCGATGCTGCGCCAGGCGTCGCCGCACTGGCTGCGCCACAGCATGCTGACCAACCACGCCAATAGCGGCGTCCAGCTCAAGACGCTGCAGGACACGGCCGGCCATGCGAATATCGCCACCACCGCTGCCTACCTGCACAAGACCGACAAGGAACGCCACGACGAGATCCTGCGCTCGGGCGGCGACCAGGGCATCGCCTGACGGTTCAATCCAGCTTCACTTCAAGACTGAGTTCGAGCCTGAGTTCGAGCCTGAGTTCGAGTCTGAGTTGAAGCCTTACTTCAAGCTGCACTTCGGGCCGTCGGCTTCGAGCTGTCGTCAGACCGGGATCGACGACGTCCCGCCATCCGAACTTCCGTAATTCTGCAACTCGTCGAGTGACAGACGGCGCTCGTTCAGCGCCGCCAGGATAGCTGCCAGCTGCTCCTCGTCGGGCTGGATATACACGATGCGCTGTTCGAGCAGATGGTCCCAGTACGGGGTGTAGGGCACGTCGGTTTCCGTCATCACTTTCGCCTTGAAGCTGCCATCCTGCAGCTCACCGACGAGGGTGATGCGCGCCGTGTCGGGGAGGGTATTCCGGACCGTGATGTTCATGCTGTTCCTTTGGTTGATCAGTTCGCGTGAAGCCATTGTCACGCAGGCAGGAGCCGCATGCAAACCGCGGTCGGCCTCCCGTGCGCCCCTTCGCGGCAGCATCGATGGCGTCGAACGGCATCGTCAAAATTATCCGCTTTTCAATATGGTGCATCGGACTGGATACTGGACCTCATCCATCCACCGGGAGTCACCATGCACAAACTCGCCCTTGCACTGCTCGCCGCTGGCATGCTCAATGCCGGCGCAGCCCAGGCCCAGGCCGACCTGATCATCACCAACGGCAAGATCGCCACCATGGCGAAGGAGGGCGAGTTCGTGCAGGCGCTGGCGATCAGGGATGGCAGGATCGCCGCCGCCGGCAGCGACCAGGCGGTGCTGCGCCTGCGGCAACCGGATACCCGGGTCATCGACGTGGCTGGCCGCACCGTGATCCCTGGCCTGAACGACTCGCATACCCACGTGATCCGCGCTGGCCTCAACTACAATATGGAGGTGCGCTGGGACGGCGTGCGCACGCTGGCGCGCGCGATGGAGATGCTCAAGGAACAGGCAGCGCGCACGCCGGACGGGCAGTGGGTCAAGGTCGTGGGCGGCTGGAGCGAACACCAGTTCGCCGAGAAGCGCCTGCCCACGCTCGCCGAGATCAATGCGGCGGTGCCGGACAAACCGGTCTTCATCCTGTACCTGTACGGCCTGGGCTACCTGAACCAGAAAGGCGTCGAGACCCTCGGCTACGACAAGCATACGCGCTACCTGGATGGCGAAGTGCAGCTCGACGCCAAGGGGCGGCCCACCGGCCTGCTGGTGGCCAAGCCGAACGCCATGATCCTGTATTCGACACTGGGCAAGACCAACAAGCTGGACCGCGCAGAGCAGCTTAATTCAACGCTGCACTTCTACCGCGACCTGAACCGCCTGGGCATGACCAGCGCAGTCGACGCCGGCGGCGGTGGCCAGGCCTATCCGGACGACTACGGCGTCACGATCGAACTGGCGAAGCAGGGCAAGCTGACGGTGCGCACATCGTACTACCTGTTCGCCCAGAAAGCGGGCAAGGAGCTGGAAGACTACCAGCGCTGGATCGCCATGACCAAGCCGGACCGGAACGAACACATGTTCTACGCCAATGGTTTCACGACCGAAGGCGCGGGCGAGAATCTGGTGTCGAGCGCTGCCGACTTCGAGAACTTCCTCGAGCCGCGTCCCGACCTGCCGCACCGGATGGAGGACGAACTGGAGCGTTTGGTGACGCTGCTGGTGAAGCACCGCTGGCCGTTTCGCATCCATGCCACCTATGGCGAGAGCATCGAGCGCGACCTGGCCGTGATCGAGAAGGTCGATCGCGCCACGCCGCTGGCCGGCCTGCGCTGGATCGTCGACCACGCCGAGACCGTCACGGACGACCAGCTGAAACGCATCAAGGCGCTGGGCGGTGGCATCGCGGTGCAGAACCGCATGTACTTCCAGGGCGAAGCCTACTGGAAGCGCTACGGCGCCCAGACCCGCCAGCTGCCGCCGATCCGCAAGATGCTGGACCTGGGCCTGCCGGTTGGCCTGGGCACCGATGGCACCCGGGTCAGCAGCTACGGTCCCTGGCCGTCGGTCTACTGGGCGGTGACCGGCAAGACGGCCGGGGGCCTGTCGACCTGGCAGGCCAGGGATGTGCTGTCGCGCCACGAGGCGCTGGCGCTGATGACCCGCGGCAGCGCCTGGATGAGCGGCGAGGAGGCCCTCAAGGGGAGGCTGGCGATCGGTCAATACGCCGACCTGGCGGTGCTGACGCAGGATTACTTCAGCATCGACGCCGAGAAGATCAAGGACCTGGAAAGCGTCCTGACGGTCGTCAACGGGCAAGTGGTATACGGCGCCGGCGAATTCGAGACGCTGGGCCCGAGCCTGCCGGCGGTAGCGCCTGCATGGAGCCCGGTGCGCCACTTCGGCGGCTACCAGAACCGGTGAGCGCGGGCGGCGTGGTCAAGCCTGCTTGTAAGGAAGCCGTCGCCGTCCTAGAGTGAGGTGCAGGCAACCGGAGGGCAGCCGCATCGCTCCACTGACCATCTTCCGCCGCGCACCGACCATCCGCCAATGGCTGGCCATGCTGCTGGCGGCCTTTACCGTGCCGACCACAATCGCCGTGGTCGCACTGTTCCTGCACGCCTACGGGCGCGAGCGGGCCGGGATCGAGCGCGCCTCGCAGCATGTGGCGCGCGCGCTGATGCTGGCGATCGACCGCGAACTGGGCAGCGCCCGCGCCGCGCTCGAGGCGCTGGCGACGTCGCCCAGCGTGGACGCGCACGATCTGCAGGCTTTCCACGCCCAGGCCATCGAGGTGCTGCACGCGCGTCCCGGCAATGTGCTGGTGATGAGCGACGCCAGCCTGCGACAGGTGGTCAATACCGGCCAGCCGCAGCGCGCGGGCTTGCCCCGGCACGGCAATCCGGACGCGCTGCGGCGTGTACTCGGGAGCGCCCGCCCGCAGGTCTCGGACCTGTATTTCGCGCCGACCGTCGGCAAATTGCTGAGCAGTGTCGACGTGCCGGTAGTGCGCGAGGGCCAGGTGCGCTACGTGCTGTCGATGCAGTATTCCGGCGCCAGCCTGGGTGCGCCGCTCGCGCGCCAGCAGGCGCTGCCGGGCGCAACCGTGACCATCTACGACGGCAAGACGCGCATCATCTGGAGCAGCCGCACGCAGGGGGCCGACGTGGGCCAGCGCGCCAGCTCGGCGCTCGCGGCCGGGATTGCGCTGGGGCCGGAAGGGACGGTCGATGAAGCCGGCCCGGACGGGCGCGGGCTGGTCACCGTGTTCAGCCGCTCCGCACTATCGAACTGGAGCGTAGCGATCGCCTTGCAGCGCAGTGCGCTCAACGCTGGCCTGTGGCGCTCGCTGGAATGGATCGTGCTGGTCGGCTGCGGCCTGCTGGCGCTGGGCGTGGCGCTGGTGGCCCTGATCGGCGCCCGGCTCGAGCAGGCAATGCGCGGCCTGGTGCCGCCGGCGATCGCCCTGGGCCGTGGCGAGCAGCTGGTGTTGCCGCCGCTGCCACTGGGCGAGGCGCAAGAGGTCGGCCATGCGTTGGTCCGGACCGCGGCGCTGCTGCGCGAACGCACCATCGAGCGCGATGAGGCCGAGCGCGCCGAACGGCGCCTGCGCGAAGCCAATCGTGCGATCGAACGCAGCGAAGCCTTCCTGCGGGGGATCTTCGAGGCAACGCCGGATGGCACCGTCCTGGTCGGGACCGATTGCCTGGTGACGCGCGCCAATGCCCAGGCCGAGCACATGTTCGGCTATGCGCCGGGCGAACTGGAAGGGGTGGCGCTGGATGACCTGCTGGTCGAGAGCGGCGACGGGGCGCGGCCGGTCTGCGAACGCATGCATGCGAGCCCGTCGCGCAGCGCAATGGCCGGCGCCACTCACCTGCGCGGGCTGCGCCGCCAGGGACCGCCATTCCCGGCCGACGCCATGGCGAATCCACTGCCCGAACAATCCCTGCTCATCGTGACCGTGCGCGACGTCAGCGCGGGCTGGGAGCAGGAACAGGCGCTGCGTCATGCGCTGGAAGACAACAAGACCCTGCTCAAGGAGCTGTACCACCGGGTCAAGAACAATCTGCAACTGATCATCAGCCTGTTCAACCTGCAGGCGCGCAGCCTGGAGAACGACGACGCGAGGCGAGCGCTGCTGGAGGCCGCTGGCCGGGTGCGGGCCATGGCGCTGGTGCACGAACGCCTCTACCAGGCGCGCACGCTGGGCGCCATCGGTTTGCCCGAATACGTCGGGCAACTATGCGACCAGCTCGCCAGCGCCGCGTCGGCGCGGCAGCGCGGCATCGCCCTGGTGCTCGAGGTGGCGCCGCTGGCCGTGGGCCTGGACATCGCGGTGCCGCTCGGCCTGCTGCTCAACGAACTCGTCTCGAACAGCCTGAAACACGCTTTTCCGGACCAGCGGCAGGGGACGATCCGGGTGACGCTGGCAGCCCGGGATGACGCTCGCCAGGCTGGACCGGACACGGCGCTGCGCCTGACGGTGTGCGACGACGGCATCGGCCTGCCGCCGACCGCCGACCGAACTTCGACCCAGACGCTCGGTCTAAGATTAGTTAGCGCCTTGTGCGACCAGTTACATGGGCAGCTCCTGTTCGAGAATCGCGGCGGAGCCTGCATCACGCTGCTGTTTCACGCCAATTGTGCCGGCATGGGCGACGCCGCGCACTGAGCGAATTTTTGTCGCGATCGCATCGACCGGCCACTGGCGAACCCGTTCCAGGACAGAGCTCTCATGACGCCCCCACCAGTTCCCACCGCACCGGCAGACCCGCCGGTCCTTCTGGTGGTCGAAGACGAATCCGTGGTCGCCATGGACCTCGACGCGCAGTTGCGCGACATGGGCTACCGGGTCTGCGGCTGCGTCGACAACGGCCCCGCGGCGGTCGAGCGCGCCCGTCAAGACCGGCCCGACCTGATCCTGATGGACATCGTGCTCAAGGGCGGCATGGACGGTATCGCGGCGGCCGCCGCGATCTGGGACGAGCTGCAGATTCCCGTGCTGTTCCTCACCGCCTACAGCGACGACCAGACCGTGGCGCGGGCCGCCCAGGCCATGCCCTACGGCTACCTCACCAAGCCGTTCCAGGGCCGCGAACTGCGGGTCGTCATCGAGGTCGCCCTGCGCAAGGCCGAGGTCGAGCGTGCGCTGCGCGACAAGGAGCGCTGGCTGACCTCGGTACTCCATGGCGTGGGCGACGCCGTCATCGCAACCGGTCCCGATGGACTGGTGGTGCTGGCCAACCGGGCCGCCGAGAACCTGCTCGGCGCCGGCGCCTTGCCTGGACACGCCGCAGCCGAGGTCGTGCGCCTAGAAGACGCGTCCGGCGCGGCCGTGATCCTGGTGCCGCAGAACGGCCAGGCGCGCAGCGGCGCCGCGCTGCTGGTGACTGGCGCCGGCGTGCGGGTGCCGGTGGATTTCTCGGCCGGGCCGATCCGCGACGAGCGCTCGCACCTGATGGGCGTGGCGATCGTGCTGCACGACGAGCGCGAGCGGGTGGCGGCCGAGCAGCGCCTGGCGCGCAGCGAAGCGCGCTTTCGCAGCGCCTTCGACAACGCGCCGCTCGGGCTGGCGCTGGTGGATGGCGACAACCGCTACGCGCGCGTCAACCGCGCCATGTGCCGCCTGCTCGGCGCCACCGCGGAACAGCTGGTGGGCGCATCGCAGGACGCCTACGGCGACAGCGGCGACAATGCGATCGAGCGCGAATACCGGCAAGACCTGCTCGCGGGCCGCAGCGAGGCGGTGCAATACGAGCGGCGCTACCGCGCACGCGACGGCCGTACGGTCTGGGCGCTGGTATCGGCCACGCTGCTGCCGGCAAGCCAGGAACCGCAGCAGTTCCTGCTGCAGGTGAACGACGTCACCGAGCGCAAGCGCGCCGAAGAAGAACTGGCGCACCTGGCGCACCACGACGCGCTGACGAACGTGGCCAACCGCGCGATGCTGGGCGAACAGGTCGAGCGCGCGCTGGCGGTGGCCAGCCGGCGCGGCGTTCGCCTGGCGGTGGTGTTCCTCGACCTCGATTTTTTCAAGCACATCAACGACACCTATGGCCACGAGACGGGCGACCTGGTGCTCAAGGAACTGGCCAGCCGCCTGCTGCACAATGTCCGTGCAATCGACATCGTCGGCCGCATCGGTGGCGACGAATTCGTGGTCGTGCTGTCCGAGGTGTCCGACGCTGGCGACGTGATCCGTCTCACCGACAAGTTGCGCCATGCGTGCGCGCGGCCGTTGCAGATCAATGGCCACGAGCTGCGCCTGGCGGTCAGCATGGGCGTCAGCCTGTTTCCCGACGACGCCCGCGACTTTCGCAGCCTGCTGCGCTTCGCGGACAGCGCGCTCTACCTGGCCAAGGGAGAGGGTCGCAACAATGTCCAGTTCTACCGGCCCGAACTTACCGCCCGCATGGAGATGCGGGTGCGCCTGGGCGCCGGCCTGCGCACGGCGCTCGAACGCGACGAGCTCGAAATGTTCTACCAGCCGATCGTGGCGTTGCCCGGGGGCCGTCCCGCCGCCGCCGAGGCCCTGCTGCGCTGGCACCACCCGGAGCTGGGATTGCTGATGCCCGACCTGTTCCTGCCGATGCTCGAAGAATCCTCGATGGGTGAGGAAATCGGCGCCTGGACCATCGCGCAGGCCTGCCACCAGGCGGCGCGATGGAACGCCGACGAGGCGCCCGGCCTGCGCATGGGCGTCAACGTCACGGCCGAGCAGTTCAGGTCGGGACGGCTGGTGATGGTGATCGAACAGGCGCTGGGCGCCAGCGGGCTGAACCCGGGCCGGCTGTGCATCGAGATCACCGAACAGAGCCAGCTGGCCGACTCCGAGCAAACCCGCACCACCATCGCGGCCCTGAAAAAGATGGGCGTGCTGGTGGCGATCGACGACTTCGGCACAGGCTATTCTTCGCTCGGCTACATCATCCGCCTGCGGCCCGACGAGCTCAAGGTGGACAAGTCGCTGGTGACCGACGTCGACAGCAATGCCGAGCGCGCCGGCGTCGTGGTCGCGGCCCTGGCGATGGCGCGCAGCCTGCGCCTGATGGTGGTGGCCGAAGGCGTTGAAACCGAGGCCGAGCAGGCTTTCCTGCAGGCGCACGGCTGCGACATGGCGCAGGGCTTCCTGCATGCGCGCCCGGTCCCGGCGCCCGAGTTCGAAGCCTGGCTGGCCAGGGCAGGGGGCGGCCAGCTACCGGCTGCGCGCCACCAGGGCGGCGCGGTTCGCGATGAGCGCGCCCGGCACTGACGGATGAGCAGCGCCCGCGGGCGTCGCCAGCAGCACGGGCCGCGCGACCTCAGCCTTGCGGGCTGGCCTCCATCTGCTGGCAGTACGCTTGCAGGTCTTCCGGAAGGTTGGACGGACAAACGCCGCACTGCCGGTTGCCTGGCACGGCGTGGTCGATGAAGTTCGGATAGGGCAGGTTCAGCCCGGCCATGATCTGCCTGAATTGCTCCAGCGTCCGCTCGCCGCCCAGGCGAGGATTGCGCTTCTTTTCCTGGGCAATCGACGAGACGAAGCGATCCTGGTAGTCGTGCGCGGGGTAGACCAAGGTGTCGTCCGGCAGCGCAAACAGCTTGTCGCGTACGCTGCGGTACAGCGCGTCGGCATCGCCGTTCTGGAAATCGGTGCGGCCGCAGCCGTCGATCAGTAGGGCGTCGCCGGTGAATACCCGATCGTCCAGGCGATAGGCGAAATGCCCGTCGGTGTGGCCGGGCGTGTGGATCGGCTGCAGGCAGATGCCGTCCAGCGTGAACGGCGTCCCTTCCTCGATGTGCGCATCCGCGCACGGCAGGGCGTCGACGGCGGGTGCGGCGATCCTGCTGCCCACGCTGCGCCGCAGCTCGAGGGCGGCGGTGATGTGGTCGGCGTGGATGTGCGTGTCGACGGTCCAGGCCAATGTCAGGCCCAGGCGCCGCAGCTCGGCCAGGTCGCGGTCCATGGCCACGATGACGGGATCGACGAGCATCGCCCGGCCGGTGTCTTCGTCGCCCAGCAGGTAGGTGTAGGTGCTCGACAGCGGCTCGTAGAGTTGCCGGAATATCATAATGGACTCCTTGCAGTGCGGTGGTCGGAAAAACAGGCTGACGCGATACTATATGTTTTGATATATTATGATCTGGTATAACCACCGTGTAAATCGCGTCTTTTCAAGGAAATCATGCCGCATCCGAACAACGTTGACCTGGTCAAACTGCAGGCCGCCGCCGGAAAGGCGTCCGCGCTGCTGAAAGTGCTGGCCAATCCCGATCGCCTGCTCCTGCTGTGCCAGCTCACCCAGGGCGGGTTCCCCGTCGGCGAGCTGGCGGCGCTGACCGGCGTACGCCAGCCGACGCTGTCGCAGCAGCTGACGGTGTTGCGCGGAGAAGGACTCGTCAGCACGCGCCGCGAAGGCAAGCAGATCTTCTACAGCATCGCCA
>Ga0265780_10003547_pt1 | contig 20477 bp, 13 predicted proteins | sample P1T30metagenome_FD_192432 | JGI IMG/M metagenome (GOLD analysis project Ga0265780, IMG submission 192432) | Plant litter microbial communities from East Loma Ridge, Irvine, California - P1 T30 | ecosystem: Environmental > Terrestrial > Plant litter > Unclassified | place: USA: California...
TAATATTTCAAATTTCCACTTAGAAAATTATGATAACTTAAAAAATATTGGTTAAATATACATTTATAAGAAATTACGAAACAAGCGAATCCAATTTAGTTATTAACGAAAACGATTTCTTAAACTCAAATTCGCCAATGTTACAACGTTTGCGATGCCGTTTTTGGCAAATTTCTATTATTCTGACTTCTTAACTTCTGATTTTGGTCCGATTCCGTTGTTATTGAAAGCTTCAATTTGGAAATAATACGCATCTGAACGATCTAATCCGTTGAAATAATATTCGTTTTTGCCATAAACCATAATTGAACCATAAAGTTTATCTGCTGATTTTCCGAAATAAATCACATAACCATCGGCATTTTCTTCTTGTTGCCATTTAAACCAGACGCTTCTTCGCTCGCCTTTTTTCTTGGCTTCGGCTCTTAACGGAACGAAATTTTGAACCGCATTTGGCTTCTGTCCTGAACCTTTTCCGAAAACTCTGAAACCGCTGATCGCAAATTTTCCGGTTGGCATTTGGATATTTTCCAATTTCAAATAACGTGCTGAAGCTGGTTTATCTAATTCAATATAATCGTGTGGTACATCTTTCGTATTCTTGCTTTTATCAACCAAAACTTTCCAATTTTTGTTATCATTCGAAGAATAAATAATGTATTTGTGTCCGGTTGTGGTTTCTGGTTTTCCCATCAATTCCACATCTTGGTCGGCATAATTTATTTGGATCGCATTAATTGTAGATTTTTCTCCCAAATCGGAAATCAGATACTCTCCTTTGTTGGAAGTTTTTGCAGACCAATAAGTTTTTATGTCTTCATCCGTAGAAAAATTCGGTTGGAAACCACCCAAAGTTGACGAAACTAGAACCGATTTATTGTAATTCAAAAGCATCCATCCAGAGAAATTTTCGTTCAAATGATTCTTCTTTTCCGAAGGTAAAAACGTTGGATAATCGCCGTAAGCCGTGTTGGAATACATCACGCCGTCAGCATCAAAACCAGCCGGCCAAATCCCGATTCTTCTTTCAAAATTATTTTTTGTCGAAAGCACAATTGTGGAAACGTGCCAATAATCATTGTTATTATCCTGATAGGTTGCTCCGTGGCCAGCGCCTCTCGCAAAACCTCCAGGCTTGTATGAAAACGGATTGTGAGATTGGTATTCAAAAGGGCCAAGCGGATTATTTCCTACGTAAACTCCATCGGCATAACCGCTGAATTCTGTTCCTGGTGCGCCATATTGAAGGTAATATTTATTGTTGTGTTTGGTCATGAAAGCGCCCTCGGTAAACGGCTGTAAAAATGTGTTGTCGTTGTGTTCGCCGAATCTTTCCCAACCGTGTTCGTCGTCATTTAAAGCCAAAACTGGAATTCTTTCGCCTTCTGGCTGGAACGTTTTTCGGTTCAATTTCATTCCGTATAACGGATATAAATTGCTTGAGCCATAATACATATAGACTTCGTCTTTTTCTTTGTCCCAAAAAATCTGCGGATCCCAAGCACCTGCTTCTGATTTGTGAACTAGCTCTTTCCAATCATCAGTTTTTGGATTTTTGCTCATCCATAAAGGAAAATCTTTTGTGTGTGTGGAACCGATCACAAGCAAAGTATCATTCACAAATGAAACCGATGGCGCACAAAGTTCATCATACACTTTATGTTCTGGACGAAGGAATTTCCTTGGGATAAATTTCCAATCAAGCATATTTGCGCTGTGCCAATATCCCCATTGATTTGTGGAAAACAGGTAATATTCTCCTTTAAAATTAGTAATTACCGGATCGGCTGTGGCGCGGTGTTTCCCTTGTGTGACAAAATTTGGAATTGGGCAATATCCATAATCCACATTGATCGGGTTGCAATATGTTTTTTGCTGGGCGTTAATTTCTTTAGTTACTGATAGCAAAGCAATTGCAACTAAAAGATTGTTTATTTTCTTTAAAACTGTCATATTTTAATTTTAGAATAATTGGATCAATTGCTTTGAAAAAAACCCTTTAGAATTAACTAAAGGGTTCTTCAAATGCACAAAAAAAAATTATTTAACTAACTCAAACTCCTTGTTTAAAACTTCATCCGAATTTGTTCCAACAAACACCTGGAATTTTCCTGGTTCTGCTACAAAATCTAAATCTGAATTGTAGAATTTCAAATCTTCAACTGAAATTTCGAATGTAATATTTTTGGTTTCTCCTTTTTTCAAAAGCACTTTTTGGAAACCTTTTAACTCTTTAACTGGTCTTGTAACTGAACCAACCAAATCTCTGATGTATAACTGAACTACTTCTTTTCCGTCGTAATTTCCGCTGTTTTTTACGTCAACAGAAACAGTCATTTTTTGATTAGCATTGATTTTATCTGCAGAAATTTTCAAATTGCTATAAGCAAATTTTGTGTAGCTCAAACCAAATCCGAATGGAAAAAGTGGTTCGTTTCTTTCGTCGATATAATTAGAACGGAATTTTTCGAATTTACCTTCTTTGTTAGAAAGTGGTCTTCCTGTATTTTTATGATTGTAAAAAATTGGCACTTGACCCAAACTTCTTGGGAAAGTTGCCGATAATTTTGCCGATGGATTTACATCTCCAAACAAAACATCTGTAATGGCATAACCAGCTTCACTTCCCGGAAACCAAACGTTCAATAACGCGTTTGTTTTGTCAATATCGTTTGTCAAAACTAACGGACGACCCGTGAATAAAACCACAACGATTGGCTTACCTGTTTTTTTCAATGCTTCTAATAAGTCTCTTTGAGATTGTGGAATTTCAAGATTTGTTCTGCTGCTGCTTTCGCCGCTCATTTCTGCCGATTCTCCGATTGCGGCGATAATTACGTCCGCTTTTTGGGCAACTGCAACTGCTTCAGCAATAATTTCTTTTGGAGACCTGTTGTCTCTATTCATGTCTTTTCCGAACATTGTCGCGTGCTTTTGGAATTCAGCATCGTAATCTAAATTTGAACCTTGTGCGTAAAGCAAATTCACTTTATTTCCCAAAACTTCCTTCATTGCATCTTTCAAAGATTTTGTTCTCGCTTGATTTGTCGCAACGCTCCAAGTTCCAGCCATATTGTTTCCAGCATCAGCTAATGGTCCGATTAAGGCAACTGTTCCTGATTTCTTCAATGGCAAAACTTGCTTGTCATTTTTCATCAAAACCATAGATTCTGAAGCGATTTTTCTGGCTTCAGCTCTAAAACCATTTGTGTAAATTTCAGACTTAGCTCTTTTTTCATCGCAATATTTATATGGATCTTGGAAAAGCCCCAAGTCATATTTCGCATTTAAAATCAAACGAACCGCGTTGTCAATCTCTGCAATTGTTACTTTTCCTTCGTCTAATGATTTTTTCAACGTATTCAAAAATCCATCACCAACCATATCCATTTCAACTCCGGCTTTTAATGCTAAAGCGGAAACGGTCTGCAAGTCGCCCATTCCGTGGTCAATCATTTCAGGAATTCCTGTATAATCTGTTACCACAAAACCTTTGAATTTCCATTGATTTCTAAGAACGTCTGTCAATAACCATTTGTTTCCGGTTGCTGGAATTCCGTCGATTTCATTGAACGATGCCATTACACTTCCTGCTCCAGCTTCGATTGCCGCTTTATAAGGAGGAAAATATTCGTTGTACATTCTGATGTGGCTCATGTCAACTGTATTATAATCTCTTCCCGCTTCTGGCGCGCCATAAAGTGCAAAGTGTTTTACACAAGATAATATTGTGTTGTTTTTTGACAAATCATCGCCTTGGTATCCTTTTACCATTGCTGCTCCGATTTTACCTGCTAAATATGGATCTTCACCATTTCCTTCAGAAACTCTTCCCCATCTTGGTTCGCGAGAGATGTCTAACATTGGAGAAAATGTCCAGTTGATACCGTCAGCGCTTGCTTCTGTTGCGGCGATTCTGGCACTTCTTTCCACAGCTTCCATATCCCAAGAAGTTGATAAACCTAGTGGAATTGGGAATGTAGTTTCATAACCGTGAATTACGTCCATCCCAAAGATTAACGGAATTCCTAAACGGCTTTTTTCTACTGCGATTTTTTGAACGTCTTTAATTTTTGCTACGGATTTGATGTTGAATAATCCACCAACTTGACCGTCTTCTATTTTTTTGGCAATGTTTGAACTTTTTGCCTGACCTGTTGTAATATCTCCTGAGCTTGGTAAATTTAATTGCCCGATTTTTTCTTCTAGAGTCATTTTTGAAATTAATTCAGAAACGAACTCTTGCCTTGGTTTAATTGCTTGTTTTTTCTTGTCTTTCTGGGCGTGAACCGAAAAAGACGTTGCTAATACTACTAATGCTACTGCTTTTAAATTCATTATAATTGTGTTATTTATAGGGGAAAATTTATATTCTGGTATTGTAATTTTATGCGTTGATTGATTGATGTTTTTGATATGCGCAATTTTGGCGAACTGGCGTTTAATTTGTGTAATTAGATTCTCCACTAACCCTGACTGCAGGGAAGAACCTTTTTATTTTTTTTCTTTAAAAAAATAAAAAGTTCAGGAATAAGGCAGGAATATGGAAACCATAAAATGCCTGGCCATTCGTTTCTGAAAAAATTTATAAAAAATAAAAGTTCCGGTTAATTGCTTTAAGAAACCGGAACTTCTATTAAATTAAAATCCGTGTTTTCCGGAATGAAAACCTAGATTTAGTAAGCCTTGACGAACTTCTGGAGCGTTCATAAAAAGACTCCAAAGTAAGCCAGTGCGGTAATTTTCAAGCATCACGACCATTGGTCCTTGGTCGATGGCAAGGTATCTTTTTGCCGTCCAACCGAAATGCTTGCTGTGCGCGTCGTAAAAACCTGCTGGTCCCCACATTGTCGCGATGTTATTCTCATAAAAATTTCGCATTGCTGCCAAAGATTCTGTGGGCGTGTAAACTATTGAAGAAATGGCAGCCGTTGGAGAAATTACGCCCTTGTCGTTCGATGGCATGTGCGCATCGTAACCGATAGAACCGTCGTTATTTCTGCTGTAAGAGGCTGTTAATCCCCAATAATTTGGTCCGTAGCCTACAAAATTCCCTGGATTTTCAACGCAATATTGGTAATTAATTTTTGTTTGATTTACGTTCACGTCCCAATAATTTGCGTATTGGTCTGTAAGCTGTGTTGGGTCTAAACCAACATAAGAATAATGTGCCCAGAACAAAGGACCACCGAATTCTTCGGCACCGTTGTGCTTTAAAATAAGTGGAATTCCGTATTTGGTATTTGATGAAACAATTGCTCCATTTCTTGCCCAACCTTGGTGGTAAGGCGCTGCGGTGATTGGGTGCGTTGGCGAAGATGCGGCCAAAACATAAGTGATCAAACATTCGTTGTAACCTTCTAGTGGAAAATTCATTTCCCAAGCGTAGTTAGGCGACCAATGCCAGTACAATACATTTTGTTCGTTTCTATACCAATTCCAATCGACACCTTTCCATAAGTTGTCAAATTTTTGTGCCAAAGCTTGTTCTTCAACGGAACCATTTTTGAAAAATTCGCGAACGCAGATAATTCCTTCGCATAAAAAAGCGGTTTCGACTAAATCGCCACCGTTATCTTTTTGACCAAAAGGTTTTACGTTTCCGGTGTTTCCGTCCATCCAATGGGGCCAGGCTCCGTGGAAACGGTCAGCATTTTCAAGGAAATCAGCGATGGTATTTAATCTTGCAACTGCTTCGGTTCTAGAAACATAATTTCTGGAAACGGCTGCTACGATTGACATCAATCCAAAACCTGAACCTCCGGTTGTAACGACGTTTGAATCGTTTTCTGGGTAAATTCCGTCTGGATGATATCTTTCTCTGGCCAATTTTGAATTTGGTTCTGCGAAATCCCAAAAATATTTGAAAGTTTGCTTTTGCACCAAATCCACTAACTGTTCATCAGTTAATGGCGTTTGAGGTTCAGGTGTGGTTGAATCGCCTCCGGATGGAGACGATTCGCTTGAACCACAACTGGTAAATATTAAAAATATGAAAAGTAAGTATTTCATTAAAAAAACTTAAAATTAATAGCCAGGGTTTGGAACCATTCCAGGTGTTGCAATCAATTGATTGTTTGGGATTGGGAACAATTCGTGTTTTCCTGTTTGGAAAGTTTTTCCGTTTGCTGTCATAGCAGCAGGTGCTTGACCAGTCCTAATTAAGTCAAACCATCTGTCATGTTCGAAAGCTAATTCTAGCCTTCTTTCTTTCCAGATTGCAGCTCTCATTTGCGCTTGGCTTGCAAACGAAACTAGTCCTAAATTTACGCGGCCACGAACATCATTTAACGAGCTTACAGCCACGTCTGAGTTGTTCAATTCATTTGCTGCTTCAGCACGAATCAAAAGAATCTCTGCTAATCTTAAAACTCTAATGTTTTTATCTCCATCGCCTGCCCCAGCATTTGCGCTTGAGTATGCTTTTTCATTGTACATTGGGTTTTCAACAGATTCGCTTACGATACGACCGTCAAACATAGTTTCACCTCTGAAAATGATTGTCGCATCTCTTCGGATAACATCTCCTTCAGCATTAAATGCGTCGAGAAGATTTTGAGAAGGTGTATTGAATCCCCATCCCCATCCGCTTGGTCCACGTGCACCTTGCGTTTCAGAATATTGCTGAACTCCGTGAGCAATTGATTCTCCTCTTCCTTGAACTTCAAAAATTGATTCTACACCATTTTCTGTATTTGCTCTCCAGATTTGAGCATAATCAGGCTCTAAACTGTATTGACCTGAAGTGATCACTTGGTTTGCATAATCATAAGCATTTGCCCAATCTTGTTGGTATAAATAAACTTTTGATAATAACGCTTTAGCAGCACCTTTTGTAACTCTCCCTAAATCTTGTTGTGCATATTCGCTTTTTTCTGGTAATACAGCAATTGCTTCTAAAAGATCTTGTTCGATGTAATCATAGACTTCTGCTTTTGGAACTCTATTGATTAGATTAATGTGTTGCAACGGCACGTCTCCCCAACCTCTTACTAAAAAGAAATAGTGATAAGCTCTTAAAAATTTAGCTTCGCCAATTAGTCTGTTTTTGTAAGCTTCGTCTGTTAATCCGTAGTTTTCAGTATACTCAATTGCATAAGTAGCGCGTCCTACAGATTTATACCAGTTTGCCCACATTGCTTCAAACGATCCTGAAGACGCCGTATGTGTCAAGCCGTCTAAAAGGCCTTTGTCCCCACCTGGATCACCAGGTGAACTTCCTTTATCAGCATTATCAGAGATGATTTCTGTAATTCCTAAATAAGAAAAAGCATAATCCCATTCAGTCATCATTCCGTAGATTCCATTTACGAAGGCTTCTGGTTCCAAGTTATTCGGACTATCTTCTTCAGCGTAATCTTCTCTTGGATCCACGTCAATGAAATCGTCACAGCCTATCATTACGCCCATGGCGAATGTGAAGCAAGCTATTTTTATATAATTTATTTTCATACTATTTTAATTAAAATTCAATATTTACACCAAAAACAAAAGTCTTGATTTGTGGATATGCTGCCAATTCTATACCTGCAGTTTCACTTGGAATACCGCTATTGTTTAATTCTGGTGTGAACCCAGAATATTTTGTAAACATAAAAGGGTTTTGTGCAGTACCGTAAACTCTTAACTTAGAAAGACTGAACATATCTTTAAAAGTATATCCTAAAGTAATGTTGTTTATTCTGAAGTAGTCACCGTCTTCTAAGAAATAGCTTGATGAAAGCGCATCTCTGCTTGCTCCTGGATTAGTTGTGCTAGTTCCTGCACCATGCCATCTACCGTTATAAGTATCTAAAGCAATATTCTCTCCTGCATCAACACGAGTTCCTTTTAAACCGTTATATACTTTGTTGCCTCCAACACCGAAACCGTCTGCAGAAAAGTCAAAGTTTTTATAAGCTACTGAGATATTTACGCCGTAAGAAAATTTAGGAATGTAAGAACCAAAATTTTTCTTATCTCTATCATCAATTACACCGTCACCATTTTGATCTTTGTAACGTAAATGGCCTGGAGCCGCACCACCGATATGCGTGTTTGCATCAATTTCTTCTTGAGTTTGCCAAACACCATCTGCCTCATACATCCACCAAGAATAAACTGGCTGACCGTTAGTCAATCTTTTAGTGATTTGTCCGTCACCAAGACTTCCTCCAGTACGACCTTCATATTCTGGTTTAACGTTTTCAAGCGTATTTTCGTTGTGGCCATAATTTACACCAATACTATATGAGAAATCGTCAGTGATATTATCTCTCCAGTTTAAAGACGCTTCATAACCTTTGTTTCTAATTTCTCCTCCGTGATCATAAAAATCACCTGTTGCAGGATCGTTAGGAACTGGTTTAACCAATAAAATTGCATTTGTGTTTAGTCTATTGTAATAATCTACAGTACCTGATAATCTTCTGTCAAGCATTTCAAAATCAAGACCAACGTTGATCTCTTTTGTAACCTCCCAAGATAAATCTTTAGCAGGAGAACCAACCGCGCCACCAAATACTAAATCCTGGTTTGGACCAAAAACATAGTTTGTACTTGCGCTTCCGGCGTTAGTGATGATAGAAGTTGTATTAAAATTGATGTTTGCATTTCCTACTTCACCATAACCTGCTCTAATTTTTAAGAAGTCAAGATTCTTAACGTCTTTCAAAAAGTTCTCATTTGAGATCACCCATCCCGCACTTACAGAAGGAAAAGTTCCCCAATAGTCAGCGTTTTGTTTAAAATTACTATTTCCATCACGTCTAATTGTTCCGGAGATGAAATATTTCTCATCAAAATTGTATTGTAGTCTTCCAAAATAAGAAAGAACGTTTGTTGGAGTTTGGAAGTATTGTTCAGCAACTTTTGCCGGAGTTGTTCCTGCCATATTTATATTCCAATAATTTTCTTGCTCCGATACATTGTATCCTCTAATTAAAGAATTGTAAACGTCATTTCTTCTTTCTTGCGTCGTACCAATTGTTGCACCAAGATTGTGCTTGTCAAATGATTTTTGAAAAGTTAAGAACGTATCCCAGTTGTATCTAAAACTTTCAATATCTTGATAAGAAAGTGAATTGTTTGCAAATTCTGTAGATGTCGGCGCGCCAAGTTGGCTGTTATCAAACTGCGTTGAAGTTCTGATTGGGTCTGCGGCTAACCATCTACCACGAATATTATTGTAAAGTCTAGTTTTTGAGTATGATTTCGTTGCTCCAAAACGTGTTGTTGCGGTCAACCAGTCTGTGATTGTGTAGTCAGCTTGAATTAAACCTTGCAACTCCATTGTCTTATTTTTCTCATTTTGAAAATTAACATTTGCAATTGGATTTCCGATCGCGTTTAATTTTCCACCCTCCTGTCCAGCACCAATAACATAGTCAGCTAGTCCAGTTGATTTATTCCAAAATGGCATACCGTAACGACCATCAGGGTAATATACAGGAACTACTGGCGCTTGTTTGTAAGCTTCAGTAAAAGAACTGTATGGTTTTGGAGTAGATTTATTAAAAGTAGCGCTGAAATTCTGTGTTAATTTCAATTTACCATTAAAAGCTTTTAATGTGTTGCTCGACCTGATAGTATTTCTATCCACGTCATGCCCTTCTAAAAGACCGTCTTCTGTGTAATTGTTAAAGCTAAAGTAGTAAGTTGCATTTTCATTTCCTCCAGAAAAAGAGACATCATTACTCTGAGAAAAACTCGTTCCAACTAATGCGTCATACCAATTTGTATTATATGGCTGGCTCGTAGCTAATCTATTTGTACTGTTAATCGCTGCTTGACTTTCATTGTAATATGTTACAAATTGACTAGAATTAGCCATTTCAACTGGATTTAATGTAGACTTAGCGCCATAAAAAGAGGTGATTTTAATCTGAGTTTTACCCTGCTTTCCTTTTTTAGTAGTAATAAACACTACACCGTTTGCTGCATTAGATCCGTAGATTGCAGAAGAAGCCGCATCTTTCATAATATCAAAAGACTCAATATCATTTGGATTTAAATTAGCGATGCTACCAGTTATTATTCCATCGACGACAAACATTGGCGATCTTCCACCCTCTGCCGTTCCTAAACCACGGATGATGATCGTTGGCGAAGCCCCAGGAGCGTCATTTGCAATAATATTTACACCTGCAGCCTTACCTTGAATGGATTGCAACGCGTTAAAAGCTGGCTGTTTAGCAATTTGATCTGCTTTTACTGTGGAAATTGCACTTGTTAAATCAGATCTTTTTTGCGAACCATAACCAACTACCACAACCTCCTCGATGTTAGTGGAAGAAGACGTCATTGTGACATTCATCGTTGCTGAAGCTGGCACCGTTTGCGTACCGTAACCTAAAAATGTGAATGTGAGCAATTCACCTGCTTGAGTATCAATGGAGAAATTTCCATCAAAGTCTGTAATTGTGCTTGCCGTTGCCGAAGCGGTTGTGATTGTCACTCCTGGAAGTGGCAGACCCGTTTCGTCAAGCACTTTTCCATTGATATTCTGCCCCATCATCTGGCTCGAATAAAAAAGGAATACAAATACTCCGAAAATAAAGTTTTTCATCTGTTTAAAATTTGTTAAAGTTAGTGGCACTAAATTAACAAATTACAACGTTGTAGTAACTATCATACTTGCACTACATGACTACATCAGAAACTTAAAATTTATATTCAATGTTCTGTTTATCAATATATTAAAATTTAAAACACCACATTAAAAATTGTGTTAAAATTTCATACATGATGTAGTATTGATGTGTTGTAATATCGCAAAAAAACGCCTTTTCTAATGAATTATATTTAAAATATGTTCGTTTTAAATACCAATCATGAATTTCGAAAGACTATCTTCGGGTGATAATTCGAGTTTTTTTCGCAATCTATAACGATGTAGCTCTACACCGCGAAAGGAAATATTCATCAGTGGGGCAATTTCTTTTGACGATAAATTCATTTTTAAGTAAATACAGAGTTTGATATCTTTGGAAGTAAGAATTGGGTATTTCAATGAAATTCTTTGTACAAACTCCTCATTGCTCTGCATTAAATTATGCTCGAAGCTTTCCCATTCGTTTTTATTTAAAGCATTAATCTTTATCGATTTTTTGATTTTTGACTTCAATTGGCTCAAATCATTCTCTTTTTCTAGAATTTGCTGTATGCTATCAATCATTTCGCTTTGTTTGGCAATTGAAAGTGATTTCCCAGCAACTTCATACGCTTTATTCTGAACCTCTATTTCAAGAATATGCTTCTCGTATTCCTGCAATTTTTGCTTATTCTCCGCACTTAATTCGAGTTCCAGAATTTCCTTTTGGTGCTTTAATTCTTCCTCTTTCAGCTTTATTTTTTCTATATATCTTATTTTGTTCCATTTATAATACAAATAAAAACTGCCCGCGATGAAAACTATATATAGAAGGATCATCCAAAATGAAAAGTACCATGGTTTTGCGACGCTAAAACTGTATGTCGCGCTTTTAATAAATTCCGTGCCATTATTTCGGTAAAATTCTAAATTTTGCGAGCCACTGGATAAGTTGTGCAATACTAACAATCCATTTTTTATTGGTATGAAATTTTTTGAACCGTTTATTTTACAAAATAGATCTGGCCTGCTATAACCAAAATATTCAGTGATAACGTTAATCTCAACAGACTGATTGTACTTAACTTTAGTCTTATCTGAAATAAGTTCGCCTTGATAATAGCCTTCAATCAGAATATTTTTAATAGATTTTTTTGGTGATTCTAACTGCACGGAAATGAATCCATCGTCGAGATTCATTAGCAACCTGTTTCCTTGCTTATTGGCTTTAATATTTTCAATTATGTTTCGTCCTTTATAGTATTTCTCTGGAATTGAGGACCAGATAAACGCATCATTGACTTGTTTAATTGAATAAATAATGCCATTCTTTAGTACTAGAAAATTGTAATCATCAATTGGAATTATATCAGATATATTTTGAAAATTTTCATTGAAAACTTCATCTTTTACTAACTTATTTGAGATTGAGTTGTGTACATACCAGACGTTGTCAATCATGAACAGAACCTCGTTTTTATAGCTAAAAAGTTTTACGCCATAATCGTTTGTTAAGCCATTTGCTTGCGAAACATTTTCAACTTTGGAAACATTAAATTCTTTATCATATAATACACGGTACAAGCTTCGATAAGTGTCGGCTGCCCAGAGCTCACCTGCTTTTTTTTGAGCTATGTTTCGTATTGGCTTTTTTAATTTGTCTAAGATTTTCCATTTGCTTAAATCATTTCTATCGCCGTAAACAACAATTCCAGAGTAGTTTCCTTGAAAATAAGCGTTGTCGTACTGGCTTTCTAAAAATTTCCAACCTCCATTGACATCGTTTACTTTTTTTAATGTAGAAATTCCGTCATATAAGAATGTTCCGTCGTTATGACCAATAATGAATTCGTTACCTTTTTTAAAAATATCCCATACCTGCCCCTGCGTAGATGGAATGACTTCCAGTTTTTTGTTTCTACAAGTAAAAATTCCGTGATTTGTTACAAAAAGATATCCATTATCAATCGTGGAAATAGAATAAACCGACCCCAAAATACCTGAATTATCTGTAAAAACTTTTATTGGAGAATTGATCTCTATATGCGAAATTCCGTTATCAAGTCCTAGCCACAAATCTTTTTCATTGTCTACGGCAATTGATAAAATTGAATTATTTTTTAATGCATTTTGCCGATTTATATTAGTGTATTTATTGTTTTCTAAATTTAAAATATAAACCCCCTGAAGTCCGGTTCCAATAACCAAAGTTTTTTCATCAACAAACTTTGCTGTCACCAGAACTTCTCTTTTAATAATTTCATTTAGAGGATGATTCCAAGTGATTAAATTGTTTCCTCTCTCGATAAAAACGCCGTTATTTTTTGTAAAGATGTAAATTTCACCTTTATAGTTTTGAATATTATGGATGACGTTTTGCTCTAACTTTTCCCAATTTTCCCTTTTGAAAAATTTGTTGTCCCGCAGCATGTAAACTCCATTTTTCACAGTAGCCACAAATATCTCCTTGTTAACCACATAACAATATGAGACTTGCGAGGGAAATTTTAACTTGATTGTTTTTTTTGCGTCGTGAACAAAAATTTCGTTAAATGTCTGGAAATAAATTTTGCCATTTAGTTTGAATATTTTCCAAATTTCTTCATTGTCTGAGCTTCCATAAAAAATATTTTTCCCTTGTGAAAGCGACTTGTACTTCATCTTTCCATTTATTCGCTGCCAATATCCAAATTCTTTATAGGAGCCCGAGTAAATCTTATCGCCATCAATAAATATTGATCTTATTATGGTTTTGTTAGGTAACGTGTATTTTTCCCATTTTACACCATTATAACGCAGAAAGTATTGATTGTTAGCAAAATACATAGCATTATCGTTACCCTGCGCCACATTCCAAACCTGATTATCTCCGTTGTAATCAGATTTTGTAAAATTTTCGACAAATGGAAGTAACTCCTGCGCATTTGATATCTGCGCAAAAAACGCTGTAATAGCTAAGACAAATAATTTGAATTTCACAGTATTCTTGTTTGCTTCAAATATAAAAAACAAATTCGGTTTAAGCCAAGACGGCGAAAGCTTAAATAAAATTTAATGACGAATGGTAAAATGATAAAAAAAGCTACTTTTGCTTAAAATTCTATTAAGATGAAAAAATTTTTTGGAGCTTTAATTTGTTTATTTGTTCTTAACGGATGTGATGACGGTGAGTTGACATTTGACACTTTTGATTTTTCTGAAGTTCAGGCCAGCAATTGCCAAAACAATAATTTGATTTATAAGGTGAATGGAAATGAAGCTTTAGTGATTCAAATTAATAGTACTTCGGCTAATGATGTATTTCCATTTAGAAACGTATTGGGAACAAAAATCATCCCGGTTAATAGCCAAAACAAAATTTTTTACAGAACATTCAGCAGTGATGTTTCTGGAAGCTCTTATTTCTGTTCGACGATTCCTCCTGTTTCACCAACAGTAACTAGTGAATATTCCACGCAAGATGTCAGCAATGGTACAATCGAAATAACAACAACATTGACTCCAGGTGCAACCACTTTAGCAAATGCTGGATATAATCATACAATTATCTTTAGAAATATCACATTTGCAAATCCAGGCGGAGGCACAATTGTTTATGACGAATTGGTTTTTGGAAGTTACCGTACTCCTTCTCAAGTAGAATTTGGTTTCACTTCGTTGCCTGTAAGAATTTGTACTGGAGTGGACGGAAAATATTTCAAGTTAATTGATTCAAACGTAGCTAATTCTAATGTAAGCGAAAACTTAAACAAAGTTTTGGAGATAAATATTCCGACTAGTTTACTCCCAACTGCAAATACCGAAGTAAGAAGAGTTTTTATTAATCAAACTCCCGAAGTTACTGCAGTTTATCGAATTTATAGTGGTGATATTTCGACTGCAGATTACTGTGCCGAAGCTCCGTCATTAGTAAAATATGAAGAATGGAATGCTAATACTGGGATTGATGCTGATCAAGATGTAGATGATGCGGGCTATTTCTTAATCTCAGCGTCAAACGATCCAGATAATCCTGGTGAATTATTGTATAGTGTAACATTGAAAAGATTCAGCTTTACACGCTCGTTTCCGTCAGATGGTTCTGGAAATGCTGCGACATTTACTAATACAGCTGATATAAATTTTGGACAAATATCTTTACCATAAAACAAAAAAACTCCGATACATTATCGGAGTTTTTTTTATTTGTTTGCATTTTGTTTAATATAAACTTCAGTTGCTCCAAGTCCATATTTTTGATAATCAGCATCTTGAAATATTATTTCATCATATCTTCCTAATAAAAAATCGAGTTCTGATTTTAAAACGCCCTCGCCTACTCCGTGGATGAATACGATTTTTGGAATTCTATTTCTGATGGAAAATTCGATATGTCTTTTGGCCATTTCTGTTTGCAACGTAAGAATATCATAATTTGACATGCCGCGTTTATTTGGAACTAATTTTTCAATATGCAAATCAAATTCTGGCGCTGCTCGTTCGTCTTTATTTTTCTTTTCTTTGACAAAACTTCTCGGCTTCGGAATTTCTTTATCTTTTAAAACCTCATTGAAATTATGGCCTCCAATGCCTAAATTTACTGAAGAATCTATTTTAATTAGTTCTCTCAATGAATACGTCAATTCAAAACCATCCTCTGTTTCCACGGTAACTTGATCATCTTTAATCGAGAGCACTGTTCCATTTACAGCTTCGTCTAAAACAGTTACTTTATCACCTTTCTGTATCATTTTCTTCAGTATTATCTTGGTTTTTACTTGGTACTTTTGCTGTCAAGCGCATCATTCCATACATGAATAGCACGATCGCTCCAATCATGATATAAATATTTGGCGTAGCTTTACTTTGCTCATACAAAGCAGCGCCACCAGCAATTATCATAATCGGAATATATAATTTTTTCATTTTAATTTTCTATTTTTAGAACTTCCCAAAAGTAAGAAACAATAAAATAATAACCGTTCAATGAGCGAAAGTTTCTAGTTTTTTTCGTAAAATTGTGTGATAAACCAAACCTTTTTTCGATGGAAGAATACATGTTGCCGTGCTTGAGCAAAAAATTTTTTGGTATGGACTGTTTCGGCTGTGGTTCTCAGCGCGCTTTATTATTGCTTTTTAAAGGTGAATTTAAGGCTGCTTTTTATATGTTTCCTGCCATTTACACCTTAGTATTGCTAGGAATCTCATTTATTTTGAGCTTCCTTGATAAATCTAGAAGTTACCACAAATTAATGGTTTCATCTGCAATCATAACCGCTATAACAATGGTGGTTTCTTATTTTATCAAACACTCTTTTTTATTTTTTTAAACAACCAAAACAAAAATCAATTATGGAAGAAAATCAATTTTCAAATTTTGAAACACAACAAAAATTACCAAACGCTACCGCAGTATTAGTCCTTGGAATTATATCGATAGTAACTTGTTGCTGTTATGGAATATTGGGAATAATTACAGGAATTGTGGCTTTAATTTTAGCTAAAAAAGACACGAAGTTGTATAATTCAAATCCGGCAATTTATACTAATTTTTCTCAAATTAAAACAGGAAAGATTTTAGCAATAATCGGAATTTCTTTAAGCGTTTTATATTTGCTTATAAACATATATTTGTTTGCAACCATTGGTGTTGAAGGTCTTGAGGAAATGCAACAAGAATGGATTCGTCAAATTCAAGAAAACAAATCTTAGTCAAAATTGAAAGAGCCACTGTATAAGTGGCTCTTTTTTATTCTTATTTTTCAAACTCTTTTAAAGTCTTAATAATTATTGAAACACAATCTAAAAGTTGCTCTTCGTTCATCACCAAAGGAGGCGCAAAACGAATGATATTGCCGTGTGTTGGTTTTGCCAAAAGTCCGTTGTCACGTAATTTCATGCAGATATTCCAAGCCGTATCGCTTTCCTCTGTATCGTTAATTACAACAGCGTTTAAAAGACCTTTTCCTCTAACAAGCGTAGCAATGTTGCTCGTTTGGATATAATCGTCTAATTTTTCTCTGAAGATATTTCCTAAATAAGTTGCGTTTTCAGCTAGCTTTTCGTCGGTAACAACTTCCAAAGCGGCGATTGCAACTGCAGCAGCAATTGGGTTTCCACCAAAAGTAGAACCGTGTTGCCCAGGCTTGATAACATTCATAATCGGATCATTCGCCAAAACGGCAGAAACTGGATAAGCGCCTCCAGACAAAGCTTTTCCTAGAATTAAAATATCTGGTTGCACATTTTCATGGTGAACCGCCAATAATTTTCCTGTTCTCGCGATTCCGGTTTGTACTTCGTCAGCAATGAAAAGAACGTTGTGTTTCTCGCACAATTCTTTTGCTTTCGCCAAATAACCTTCCGAAGGAACGTAAACGCCCGCTTCACCTTGAATTGGTTCAACCAAAAATCCTGCAACATTTTTTTGCGTTTTCAAGACATTTTCCAAAGCTTCTAAATCATCATAAGCAATGCTGATAAAACCAGCCGTGTAAGGACCAAAGTTTTTGCGCGCATTTTCATCATTTGAAAACGAAATGATTGTAGTCGTTCTTCCGTGGAAATTTCCGTCGCAGACAATAATTTGCGCTTCATTCTCTGGAATTCCGTTTTTTTCATAAGCCCATTTTCTGCAAAGCTTAATAGCTGTTTCAACGGCTTCAGCTCCAGTATTCATTGGAAGTACTTTGTCGAAACCAAAATAATTGGTTACAAATTCTTCATATTTTCCTAATTTATCATTGTAAAAAGCACGTGAAGTTAACGTCAAAGTTTGCGCTTGCTCCATCATTGCGCCAATAATTTTTGGATGGCAATGTCCTTGATTTACAGCTGAGTAAGCAGAAAGAAAATCGTAGTATTTTTTTCCGTCGGTGTCCCAAACGTAAACGCCTTCTCCTTTACTTAAAACCACTGGAAGCGGATGATAATTGTGTGCGCCAAACTTTTCTTCTAATGCGATGGCATCATTATTTTTTTCTAAAACTGACATTGTGAAAGTATTTTAATTCTTCAAAAATCAATTCCTTCTTGTGGAGAGAAATCATCCATATCGCTTTTGCAAAATTAAGCAATCTTATTTGATTTTCAATCGTTATGGTGAATGGAATGAAACACAGAGTTCACAGATTAGCACAGATTTTTTTTGCAACATCAATTTTAAGCAAACACGAATTTGATAAATAAATAAATTTTTGCATTTGTGTAGATCTGTGAAATCTGTGTTTAAAATAAATCCCATTTCTCCAACTGGCTTTCCAGATGCAAAAATGGGATTCTTGTATTTTAAAATGCTTTAGTTTATGCTAAAACCAATGTCGCATTTGATGTAATTTTTGTATTCAAAAGTCTTGAAATTGGGCAAGTTGTTTCGGCTTTTGTCACTAATTCTTGAAATTTATCTGTAGAAATATCATCTACTCTTGCCACCACTGAAAGATGTGAACCTACGACAGTTCCGTCTTGAAAATCAACGTCACATTTTGTTTCAATTGACGCTACAGTAAAGCCGTTTTCGTTTAAATAGGCTGTGAGTTGCATTGTGAAACATCCTGCGTGTGCGGCCGCGATTAATTCCTCTGGATTGGTTCCGTTCCCTTGTTCAAATCTTGTTTTAAACGAATATTGTGTATTGCTTAAAACGTTGCTATCGGTTGATATTTTTCCGTTTCCTTCTTTTAATGAGCCTTCCCAGACTGCTTTTGCTCCTCTTTTCATAATAAATTTTTATTGGTTGTTTGTTTTATAAAATTACAAAAAGGAAATGCTTGTTCGAATGTTTTTGGAGAAACTTTAACACCGAAAGACCTAACAGGTTTTAAAAACCTGTTAGGTCTAATGACAAACTGAATCCACAAGTTCGCTCAATGCCCCTGATTGTAGCGCAAAGCCCGGAGTTTTTAAATCTATTTTTTGCTACCTCAAAACAGCGACCAACGGGAGCTCGTTTTGTGGCTTGCAAAAAAGATTTAAAAATGAGGACTTGCAGCGGAAAGCAGGAATTAGGCCCAAAAAATAGAAAAGAAAAAATTTCCAATTTCCATTCAAAAAAACCGAACAATCGCTTATTTTTGCCGTATGGGAAAAAAGATTACAGATAAGGTTATTTTTGAGAATGTAAAAGTGCTGGATGCGGGCGCTAAAGGAGTTTCTGTGGCAAAAGCACCAGACGGAAAAGTAATTTTTATTCCGAATGTGGTGCCTGGAGATGTGGTGGATGTGCAGACTTTCAAGAAAAGAAAAGCTTATTATGAAGGAAAAGCCATCAATTTTCACGAATTTTCGGAAGATAGAATTGAGCCGATCTGTGAGCATTTTGGTGCTTGCGGTGGTTGCAAATGGCAAAATATGACGTATGAAAAGCAGTTGTTTTATAAAAATAACGAGGTTTTCAATCACTTAAAACGTATTGGAAAAATTGAATTGCCTGAATTTGAACCAATTTTAGGCTCGGAAAAGAAATTTTTCTACAGAAATAAAATGGAATTTTCGTTTTCAAATGCGCGTTGGCTGACCGAAAAAGAATTGGCTAGCGAAGAACAATTTGATAACAAAAATGCGCTTGGCTTCCATATTCCAAAAATGTGGGACAAGATTTTAAATATCGACAAATGTTTCTTACAGGAAGATCCTTCAAATGATATTAGAAATTCGGTTCGTGATTATGCGAACGAACACAACTTGCCTTTTTTTAATCCGAGAAATCACGAAGGTTTGTTGCGAACGCTGATGATTCGCACGGCTTCGACCGGAGAAATTATGGTTTTGATTCAATTTTTTGAAGAAAATAAAGAACAAAGAGAAGGTTTGATGGAGTTCTTATTGGAGAAATTCCCAACTATTATGTCGCTTCAGTATGTAATTAACGGCAAGCCAAATGATACGATTTATGACCAAGATGTGATTCTATATAAAGGTAGAGATTACATTTTGGAAGAAATGGAAGGTTTGAAATTTAGCATTAATGCGAAATCTTTTTACCAGACTAATTCAGATCAAGCCTACGAATTATATAAAATCACTAGAGAATTTGCAGGTTTAACAGGCAATGAACTGGTTTATGATTTATATACCGGAACCGGAACGATTGCACAATTCGTTTCGAAACAAGCAAGAAAAGTAATTGGCGTGGAAGCAGTTCCAGAAGCTATTGCTGACGCTAAAGAAAATGCAAAACGCAACAATATCACCAATTGCGAGTTCTTTGTTGGAGATATGAAAGTAGTTTTCAACGAAGCTTTTATTGCGCAACACGGCAAGCCAGACGTGATTATCACTGACCCGCCGAGAGACGGAATGCATAAAGATGTGGTGCAGCAGATTTTAAATATCGCTCCAGAAAGAGTGGTTTATGTGAGTTGTAGTTCTGCAACTCAAGCGCGTGACTTGGCTTTGATGGACGAAATGTATGAAGTTTCAAGAGTTCGCCCAGTGGATATGTTTCCGCAGACGCATCACGTTGAAAATGTTGTACTTTTGGAAAAAAGAAACTCATGAAGAAATTCATAAATATAACTGTTGCCTTAATTCTTGCAGGTTGCTTCTTTGGATGTGAAAAGGACGATATCTGCGCGGGAACTACACCTACTACATCACGATTGATCGTAGAATTCTATGATTTTAACAATCCAGCAATTTTAAAAAGTGTTACCGATTTATCCGCATTTGGAAATGGAAATACCGAGGGAGTAGTCTTCAATAGTGCAATTTCTGACTCGACAAAATATTTTATTACAGGAACTTCTATTGCATTGCCATTAGATATTTCCACAAATATTACAAACTATAGACTTAGAATTTTTTCCAGAAGTCCAGAGCCTGCAGTCTATAATGACGATGAAATAAATATTAATTACACAACTGAGCAACTATATGTTTCAAGGGCGTGTGGCTATAAAACGATCTTTGATCTCGAAAATGCCACCAG
>Ga0265780_10003548_pt1 | contig 20470 bp, 16 predicted proteins | sample P1T30metagenome_FD_192432 | JGI IMG/M metagenome (GOLD analysis project Ga0265780, IMG submission 192432) | Plant litter microbial communities from East Loma Ridge, Irvine, California - P1 T30 | ecosystem: Environmental > Terrestrial > Plant litter > Unclassified | place: USA: California...
TTCACCGGGGACATGCCGATCATCCTCGGCCCCGACGGTCCGTCGCTCGGCGGGTTCGTCTGCCCGTTCGTGGTGATCGCGGCGGACCTGTGGAAGATCGGGCAGCTTGCCGCGGGCGACAGCGTGCGTTTCGCGGTGGTGACGCCCGACGTCGCGAGCGCGGCGGCGGTGACGCAGACCGCTTGGCTGGCGGGCACGGCACCGCTTGCCGAGGAACCGGCGGTCGCCGCAGACGGAGACGTTGGCGACCTGTCCCCGATCCTCGCTGACTTGCCCGCGGCCAACGGGCGTCCGCGCGTGGTCTATCGGCAGCAGGGCGACCGCAACATCCTGGTCGAATATGGCCCGATCGTGCTCGACCTCGAGCTGCGAATCCGAATCCATGCGCTGATGATAGAGCTCGAACGGATCGCGCTCCCGGGCGTGATCGACATCGTTCCCGGCATCCGCTCGCTCCAGCTCCATTTCGACGGCGTCGCACTCGACCAGGCGGCGGCGCTTGCGGCGCTGGTGGCGGCGGAGGAGCGGCTCGGCGACCTTGACGATTTCACCATCCCGTCGCGGATCATCCACCTGCCGCTCAGCTGGAAGGATCCGGCGATCTACGAGACGATCGCCAAATATGAGGAAGCGGTGCGCGACGATGCGCCGTGGTGCCCCGACAATATCGAGTTCATCCGCCGCATCAACGGCCTTACCGACGTCGACGCGGTCGAGCGGATCGTGTTCGACGCGACCTATCTGGTGATGGGACTGGGCGACGTCTATCTCGGCGCGCCCGTCGCGACGCCGATCGACCCGCGCCACCGGCTGGTGACGACCAAGTACAACCCGGCGCGCACCTGGACCCCGCCCAATGTCGTCGGCATCGGGGGCGCGTACATGTGCATCTACGGGATGGAGGGACCGGGCGGCTATCAGCTGTTCGGGCGCACGATCCAGGTGTGGAACACGCACCGGCAGACCGACGCGTTCATCGATGGAAAGCCGTGGCTGCTGCGCTTCTTCGACCAGATCCGCTTCTTCCCGGTCAGCCACGAGGAGCTGGTCGACTGGCGCCGCGACTTCCCGCTCGGGCGGCGCGCGATCGAGGTGGAGGAAACCGAATTCCGCCTGGCGGATTATCGCGCGTTCCTTGCCGACAATGCCGCGGAGATCGACGGCTTCCAGCAGCATCGTCAGGCGGCGTTCGACGAAGAACGCGCCGACTGGGCCCGGCGCGGCGAATTCGACCGGGTCGCTGCCCTCACCGACGGCGATGCGGATCGCGGCGTCGATGCCGCGATCGCGTTGCCCGAAGGGACGGAGTGTATCGAGGCACCGTTCGGCGGGGTCGTCTGGAAAATGCTCGTCGCACCCGGCGACGTGGTCGGCCCGACGACGCAGCTTGCAGTGATGGAGGCGATGAAGATGGAGTTTCCGGTGGAAGCCCCGGGCGCGGGCACGATCGAGGCAGTGTACGTCACCGAGCGGCAGGCGATCCAGCCCGGCGCACCGATGTTCGCTTTCCGGCCCGCGTCGTGAGCTTGTCGCGGCTCGACGTCTGCGGAATCGCGGCGGATGTTTCGGCGGGACGCGTCTCGGCGGTCGCGGTCCTGCAGGAGGTGATCGCACGGATTGCGGTCTATGATCTGATCCAGCCGCAGGCCTGGATCGCACGGTTCGATGCGCACGCGTTGCTCGCGCAAGCGGAGGCGATCGACGCGCGGGTCGCGGCGGGAGAGGATCTCCCGCTTGCCGGAGTGCCGTTCGCCGTGAAGGACAATATCGACGTCGCCGGGATCGACACCACCGCGGGGTGCCCGAGTTTCGGCTATCGCCCGGCCGCCTCCGCCACCGTCGTCGACCGCCTCGTCGCGGCGGGGGCGATCTGCATCGGCAAGACCAATCTCGACCAGTTCGCGACCGGGTTGAACGGCACGCGCAGCCCGTATGGCGCGCCGGTCAACGTCTACAACCGCGCCTATGTCAGCGGCGGGTCGAGCTCGGGGTCGGCGGTCGTCGTCGCGGCGGGGCTGGTCGCGTTCGCGCTCGGGACGGATACTGCGGGATCGGGCCGCGTGCCCGCCGCTTTCCAGCATCTGATCGGATTGAAGCCGTCGCGTGGGCGCTGGAGCTCGACCGGACTGGTTCCGGCGTGCCGCACGCTCGATTGCATCACCGTGCTGGCGTCGACGGTCGCGGATACGCGTCTGGTCGATACCGTGGTCGCCGGGTTCGATGCGACCGACCCGTTCTCGATCCGCGTGCCCGAGCGGGATCGCGCAGCGCGACGGATCGGCGTGCCCCGCCCCGATCAGCGCAAATGGTTCGGCGATCTGGAATCCGAGCGCCTGTACGACAATGCGATCGCGTGCCTCGCCGCGAATGGCGCGGAACTGGTCGAGATCGATATGACTCCGCTCGATGAGGCCGCGCAACTGCTGTACGGCGGTCCGTGGGTGGCCGAACGCACTGCCGCGCTCGAAAAGGTTCTGGCGGCGGACCCGGCCGATCTTGATCCCGTCGTGCGCGAAGTCGTGGCGGGCGGGCTCGATCTCCGCGCGGTCGATCTGTTCAACGGCATTTACCGGTTGGCGGAGCTGCGCCGTGCCGCCGAGATTATGTGGGAGAGCATCGACTTGCTCGTCCTCCCGACGACGGGGACGACCTACCGCGTCGTCGAGATGCGCGCGGCGCCGATCGCGCTCAACAGCAATCTCGGGGCCTATACCAACTTCGTCAATCTGCTCGACATGGCGGCGATCGCGGTGCCCGCCGGCGCGCGCGACAATGGCACCGGCTTCGGCATCACGCTGATCGGTCCCGCCGGAACCGACCGCGCGCTGCTCGCCGCAAGCGACGCCTATCTCGATGCGGCGAAGCTCGCCGCACCACCACCCCTGGACCTGGAGGGTCGAATGCAGACCGTGAAACTCGCCGTCGTCGGCGCGCATCTGAAGGACATGCCGCTGCACTGGCAGCTCACCTCGCGCGAGGCGGTGTTCGTCGAGGCGACCCACACCGCACCGACCTATAACCTGTACGCGATGGCGGACAGCGTGCCGCCCAAGCCCGCACTGGTGCATGTCGGCGCCGACGATGGCGCCGCGATTGCGGTCGAAGTCTATGAACTCGACGTGGCGGCGTTCGGCAGCTTCGTCGTCGACGTTCCGCCGCCGCTCGCGATCGGGTCGGTGACGCTGGCGGACGGCAGCACGGTCAAGGGCTTCGTCGCCGAACCGCGCGCGACGACGGGTGCGGAGGACATCACCGCGCTCGGTGGCTGGCGCGCCTATATCGCGCGGTGATGGCCCCGCGCAGGTGCGCGCTACGTCATTTGGCCACCTGACGCGGCAGCACGGCAGCCTATGATCCGAGCGTTGCTCGCTGCAGCGGCCCGCCCCTGGCGGGCGCCGTATCGAGCCACACCATGACGGGGCTCGAAGTCGATGAAGCAGAGCGTGTTCAATCTGTTGCCACCTGCCACCGTTGCTGCGGTGGTGCTGTTCTGGGCCTATGGTCCGGCGGACTGGATCAGCCGCCCCTGGTCGATCATCGCCGGTGTCGCGGTGACCACCGCGTTCGTCCTGCTACTCGAACGCCTGCACGAACGACACGCCACGTGGCGGATGGACCGGCGCGAGTTCGCCACCGATCTATTCTACATGGTGCTGGGCTCGACCGCGATCGCCTGGGCGACCAACACCTTCTCCGAAGAACCGCTACGCGCGCTGAAGCAGTCGCTGGGGATCTCGACCGGATGGGCGATGCAGCTGCCGTTCGTCGTGCAGGTCGCGCTGGTCATCTTCCTGGTCGAGTTCGGGCAATATTGGATGCATCGGCTGATGCACAACAACGCGTTCCTGTGGTCGACCCACGCGCCGCATCATCACCTTACGCAGTTGAACGCGATGAAGGGCGCGGTCGGCAATCCGATCGAGCTGTTTCTGATCAGCCTCAGCGTCGTCGCGCTGTTCGACCTACCGCAGGCCGCGGTGTTCTGCGGGTTCAACGTGCTGACCGCGGTATCGACCTTCGCGCACGCCAACGTCCGCGCCGATCCGCCGCGCTGGTACGCCTTCTTCTTCACGACGATCCGCAATCACAGCCTGCACCATACCGCGCTCAGTTACGAAGACACGCGCTGCAACTATGGCAATTCGCTGATCCTGCTCGACCGGCTGTTCGGCACCTATCGCGACGGCGAATCCGCGGTCGTCGGTCAGGACGACCGCAAGCGGCTGACGATCTGGGAGCAATGGACTTTCCCGGTGCGCCCGGTGATCGCCAGGCTGAGCGCGAAACGGCCAAGTTCCACGACCGTCGTCAACTGATCCCCTCGTCGAAGCAGCCTCAGGCGGCGCGCCATTACCGTATCCGCAGGAGGCATATCTGAAAAACCGTTGGGCCGTCATCATTTTGGTCGGGGGCTGCATGGCTCTCACCGCCGCCGGGGCAAAGCCCCCCAAGGAGCGCGTGGTCCCCGTTCCCGGCTTCGCCGACTTCATCGCGGTCGATGGCAAGACGATCTGGGTCACCAACGCCAAGCGCGTGGAACGCTGGTCCAACCGCAAGAAGCTGGCGACCGTCGCGATGGCGCATCCGTGCGGGGCGATGACGATCGATCATGGGTCGTTGTGGGTCGCGGACTGCAAGGACCGGACGCTCAACCGGATCGATATCCGAACCGCAAAGATCACTGCCGCGATCCCGACCGGGATCGGTAATCCCAAGGGCGAATTGAACGTCGTGGCGGGGGCCGGGTCTATCTGGGTCAGTAGCGATGCCAAGGGCGTGATCGCGCGGATCGATCCGGCCAGCAATGCCGTGATCGCAACGGTCCAGGTCGATCCGGACAGCGATTATCTGTCGTTCGGTTTCGGTGCCTTATGGGCGGCAAGCGGCACCAGCCAGACGCTGCAGAAGATCGATCCGACGACCAACGCCGTCGTCAAACGCACGCCGCTCGGCCGCACGCCCGGTTTCCTCGTCGCCGGGGAAGGTGCGGTATGGGTGCAGGAGCAAGGCGACGGAACAGTCGCCAAGGTCGATCCCGTGACGGGCATCGTGGCCGGACGCGTCAAGGTCGACGAAACGCTCAAATACGGTGACATCGACGCGGGTGGGGGGAGGATCTGGCTGCGCACCACCGCGGGGCAGAGCTTCGTCGTGATCGACCCGGCGACGCTGGCGGTTCGCGCGCGGGTCGGCGCGGCATCGGGCAGCGGTGCCTTGCGCTACACCCCCACGGGCGTGTGGACGACCGCGCACGACCAGCACACGCTCTCCTGGTGGCAGCAACCAGCGACGATCGGCAGGTAGCGCCGCCGCTGGCGTGGCTCCAGGCGGTCGGCGCCCCGGTACCGCCCGGCAAGCTGTGCGTTGCGGGGACAGGCATAGGCCGATCGATCGGATGCGATTGACGGCGCGGCGTTATGCGGCGAAACAGCAGGTCCTGGAGGGGGACAATGGCTGTGAAAAAGGCCTTTATCGGCGAGTTGATCTCGGAATGCATTGCCGTGGCGATCATCATCACGATCGGCAATTCGGCGGCGGCGATGTTCACGCTATACGACCCGAGCCCCTATAAGACCGCCTATTGGGGCGTCTGCATCACCTGGGGCCTTGCCGTCACGATCGCGATCTACGTGACCGGCGCGGTGTCCGGCACGCATGCCAATCCCGCGGTTACGCTGGCCCTCGCCATTTATCGCGATTTCCCCAAGCGCAAGATCGTGCCCTATTGGGTGGCGCAAGTGATCGGCGCGATCATCGGTGCGGCACTCGTCTACATGATGTACGGGCCGGTGATCGACAGCTTCAACCAGAGCCAGGGCCTGACGCGCGAGGCGGGGGGTGCCGCGGGCGTCTTCTTTACGCATCCCGGCGACGGGATTACCCCGGTGCGCGCGTTCTTCAACGAAATCGTGCTGACCGGCATTCTGGTGCTCGGCATTTTCGCTATCACCGACGAATATAACACGCAAGCGCCGCGTGCGGATTCGAGCGCGCTCATCATCGGCTTGCTTGTCGCGATGATCGGCGGAGCGGGCGGGTATCTCGAGGCGTGGCCGATCAACCCGGCGCGCGATTTCGGTCCGCGGCTGTTCTGCTATTTCACCGGATGGGGATCCGCCGCCTTTCCCGCACCGCTCAATTACTGGTGGGTGCCGATCGCAGGTCCGTTCTGCGGCGGCGTTGCGGGCGCCACGGTCTACCAGGCGCTGATCCGCCCGTTCCTGCCATCGCGACAGGTCGCCGCCGTGCCGTTGCCGGACCCGGCCTGGACTCGGCCTGACCAACCACACTGATACGAACGAGCCATGGAGAGCATCGCATGACGGCCCCCTATATCGTCGCGCTCGATCAGGGCACGACATCGACGCGCTGCATCGTGTTCGATTCGACCGCGACCCCGATCGCCGTTTCGCAGCGCGAGTTCGCGCAACATTATCCCGCGCTCGGCTGGGTCGAGCATGATCTCGAGGATATCTGGCGCGATTCGGTTGCGATGCTGCGCGAGGCGGTCGGCAAGGCGGGGATCGACGTCGCCGACATCGCCGCACTCGGCATTACCAACCAGCGCGAAACCGTCGCGCTGTGGGATCGCAAGACCGGCAAGCCGATCCATCGCGCGATCGTGTGGCAGGATCGCCGGACTTCCGACGTCTGCGCGAAATTGAAGGCCGATGGGGCCGAGGCGATGGTCACCGAGAAGACCGGGTTGCTGATCGACCCGTATTTCTCCGCGACCAAGCTCGCCTGGATCCTCGACAACGTTTCGGGCGCGCGCGATGCGGCGGAACGGGGGGACCTGGCGTTCGGGACGATCGACACGTTCCTGCTGTCGCGCCTTACGCGCGGAAAGGTTCACGCGACCGATCCGACCAATGCGTCGCGCACCCTTCTGTTCGATATTGCCGCGCAGCGATGGGACGAGGAATTGCTCCGGCTGTTCCGCATCCCGGCGCCGCTGCTGCCCGACGTGTTCGACAATGCGCACATCTTCGGGGAAATGGACCCGTCGATCCTCGGGCGTGCGATCCCGATCGGCGGCATGGCGGGCGACCAGCAGGCGGCGCTGTTCGGCCAGGCGTGTTTCGAGCCGGGGATGACCAAGTCGACCTATGGCACCGGCTGCTTCGCGCTGATGAACATCGGCACCGAGCCGATCCGGTCGAAAAGCCGGATGCTGACGACCACGGCGTATCGGCTCGACGGCGTGCCGACCTATGCGCTGGAGGGGGCGATCTTCGTTGCCGGGGCCGCGGTCAAATGGCTGCGGGACGGGCTCAGGATCATCACGCGCGCATCCGACACGCATGACATGGCGCTGCGGGTGCAGGACAGCCACGGCGTCTACATGGTGCCGGCGTTCGTCGGCATGGGGGCACCGCATTGGGACCCGGATGCGCGCGGTCTCATTTGCGGGCTGACGCTCGACGCGACCGAGGCGCATCTCGCGCGCGCTGCGCTCGAATCGGTCGCCTATCAGACGCGCGACCTGATCGAGGCGATGCGCGCGGACGCGCACCCCGATTCTCCCGCACTTCGCGTCGATGGCGGCATGGCGGTCAACGACTGGCTGTGCCAGTTCCTGTCCGACGTGCTGGTCGCCCCGGTCGAGCGCCCGGTTGGCGTGGAAACGACCGCGCTGGGTGCGGCCTTCCTTGCCGGGCTCGCCACGGGCGTGTGGGAAAACCTCGACGCGATCGCCAGCACCTGGTCGTGCGAGCGCCGCTTCGTGCCGACGATGGACGACGGCCTGCGGACCGATCTCATCGCCGGCTGGCGCAAGGCGGTCGAGCGCACGATGCTGTAGGCCCGCGACCCAACCAACACCATAGGACGACCAATGCCAGACGCCTTCATCTGCGACGCCATTCGGACCCCGATCGGGCGCCTCAACGGCGCGCTGGCCCGCGTGCGGGCGGATGACCTTGCCGCGATCCCGTTGCGCGCGCTCAGCGACCGCAACCCCGGGGTCGACTGGCAGGCGATCGATGACGTGATCCTCGGCTGCGCCAATCAGTCGGGCGAGGACAATCGCAACGTCGCGCGGATGGCGGTGCTGCTCGCGGGCTTGTCCGAGACGGTGCCGGGTGTGACGCTCAACCGGTTGTGCGGGTCCGGGCTCAACGCCGTCGGGGTGGCGGCGCAGGCGATCCGAAGCGGCGATGCCGATTGCATCGTCGCGGGCGGGGTTGAGAGCATGACGCGCGCACCTTATGTGATGGGCAAGGCGACCGACCCGTTCGACCGTGCGCAAGTCCTGCAGGATACCACGCTCGGCTGGCGCTTCGTCAATTCCGCACTGAAAGCGACGTACGGCGTCGACACTATGCCGCAAACCGGCGAGAATGTGGCGGAGAAGTGGGGCATTTCCCGCGACGATCAGGACGCTTTTGCGCTCGCCAGCCAGCAAAAGGCGGCAGCGGCGCAAGCCAGCGGACGGTTGGCCGCCGAGATCGTGCCGGTCACCGTTCCGCAGAAAAAGAGCGATCCGATCGTCTTCTCCGTCGACGAACACCCGCGCGCGACCAGCGCCGAGGCGCTCGCCAGGCTCAAGCCGGTGGTCAAGCCCGACGGCACCGTGACCGCCGGCAATGCATCCGGCCTAAACGACGGAGCCGCCGCGATGTTTTTGGCATCGGACGCTGCCGCGATCCGGCACGGCCTGGTCCCGCGGGCCCGCGTGGTCGCGATGGCGTCGGCGGGTGTTGCGCCGCGGATCATGGGCGTGGGTCCGGTCGAGGCGGCGCGGCGGCTGTTCGCGCGGACGGACATGGATATGCGCAGGATCGATGTGATCGAACTCAACGAAGCCTTCGCCAGCCAAGCTATTGCTACGTTAAGAGATTTAGGGGTGGATCCGGCGGACGAGCGCGTCAATCGCAACGGCGGCGCGATCGCGTTGGGCCATCCGCTCGGCATGTCCGGCGCACGGATCACGATGAGCGCGGTCGAGGAATTGCACCGTACCGGCGGGCGGCATGCCCTTGTTTTCATGTGCATCGGCGTCGGGCAGGGGATCGCGTTGCTGCTGGAGCGGGTATAGGCGAATGTGCCCAAGCCGGTTTCGGCAATTGCGTCGAACCGGCGGGCGGGCAACAAGGGGCATCCCTCAGGAGAATGCCCCGATGCGTCTTGCCCTTGCCCTCATGCTGTTGCCGACCGTACCGCTGATCCAGGGGAGCGCCCCCAATCCGGTACAGACTCCGGCAAAAGCGCAGACGCAGGACGCCGCGTTGCTGCAGTTTCTCGATGAGGCGTATGACGCGCAGCTCGATCTCAGCCCGGAATCGCTGACGCAGCTGGGTCTCAAGACGCATTACGATCGCCTCGACGATTACACCGACGCGGCTGCGGCCCGCGCGCAGGCGCTGTCCGAGCAGCAATTGAAGGACCTCTACGCACGCTTTCGCCCCGAGCAACTCGGCGAGAGCGCGCGGGTCAGCTACCGTCTGTTCGAATATGAGGTCGCGCGCGGGCGGGAATCGTTTCAGTTCCGCAAGTTGCGCTTTCCCGTCTCGACCAACGGCAGTCCGGCCGGGGAAATCCCGGTCCTGCTGATCAACAATCACAAGGTCGACACGGTCGCCGACGCGCAGGCCTATATCGCCCGGCTGCGCGAGACCGAACGCGTGATGCGCGAAGTGTCCGCGACGATGCGCGCGCAGGCGGCCGCCGGGATCATCCCCAACAAGGTCAATTTCGCGCCAGCCCGCGCCGATGCGCGCGCGGTCATCACCGGTGCCCCGTTCGATAGCGGGCCCGATTCGACGTTGCTGGCCGACTTCCGCAAGAAGGTTGGTGCGCTCAATGCGCCCGCCGAGACCAAGACGAAGCTGATCGCCGACGCGAGCGCCGCGCTGACCGGGCCGTTCCGCAAGGGCTATGATACGCTGTTCGCGACGCTCGATGCGATCGAGCCTTTGTCCAAGGGCAATTTCGGCGCGTGGAGCCTGCCGAATGGCGCGGCCTATTATGCCGACCGGTTGAAGAGCTCGACCACGACCAACCTGACCGCAGACCAGATCCATGCGCTCGGCTTGCGCCAGGTCGCGGCAATCCGGCAGGAGATGGAGGCGGTCCAGCGCGAGGTCGGCTTCAAGGGGACGCTCGAACAGTTCTTCGATCACATCCGCACCGACCCGCAGTTCAAATATCCCAACACCGCCGCTGGCCGCGAAACCTATCTCGCCGATGCGCGCGCGGTGATCGCCTCGGTCATGACCGCCGCGCCGCGCTTTTTCAGCGTGTTGCCCAAGACACCGCTCGAAGTCCGCGCGGTCGAGAAATGGCGCGAGGGGACCGCGTCGACCGCCTTCTACAACCCGCCCTCGGCGGACGGATCGCGACCGGGGATCTATTACGTCAATCTGGTCGACATGAACCAGACGCAGAAGGTGCAAGTCGCCGGGATCGCCGCGCATGAAGGCGCGCCGGGGCATCACTTCCAGATCGCGCGGCAGCAGGAGCTGACCGGCATCCCCAAGTTCCGCAAGTTCGGCGGTTACGGCGCTTATACCGAGGGTTGGGGGCTCTATTCGGAGCGGCTCGCGAACGAGATGGGGGTCTATAAGGACCCGTATGCACGCTTCGGGATGTTGTCACTGCAGGTGTGGCGCGCGATCCGGCTGGTGCTCGATACCGGGATCCATTCCAAGCGCTGGACCCGCGAGCAGGCGATCGCTTACTTCAAGGCGAACAGCTCGGTGTCGGACAAGGACATCGCGCGCGAAGTCGACCGGTATTTCAACTGGCCGGGGCAGGCGACGAGCTACATGGTCGGCCAGCTCAAGATCACCGAGCTGCGTCAGCGGGCTGAGAAGGCGCTCGGGCCGCGCTTTGACATCCGTGATTTCCATGAGGCGGTGCTGAGCCAGGGCGCGTTGCCGCTCGACGTGCTCGACGAGCAGGTGAACCGGTACATCGCGGCGAAGCGGGGGTAGCTTCTCTTACGCAGACACCGGTTTCGGGTGCCGCTGCGCTATGAGAGTTCGATCGGATGTGGGCGCAGGTCGAGGTCGCCGTCTACCGCGAGATGGACGATCTCGGCGATGCTCCGAACGTTCAGCTTTTGAAGCGCATGCGCCCGGTGCCCTTCGACCGTACGCGGGCTGATCGCCAACGCGGTGGCGATCGCCTGGTTGGTCTTGCCTTCGATCAGCCCCCGAACGACGCTGCGTTCGCGCCCGGTGAGCAGCGCGATCTGCGCTTTGGCAGCCTGCCGTTGCCGGGATTTGTCAGCAGTCGTACGCAGCCCCGTGAACGCACGGTCGAGTGCGGCCGTCAGCAAATCGGCGCGAAGGGGATGCTCCAGGACCTCGATCGCGCCGCATTGCATGGCCTCCACGGTCAACGGCGTGTCTGCAGTGACCGTCATCATGATGACGGGCCAGTGGATCCCCAGCTTCGAAAGCGCCGCCAACACGGCAAGTCCACCAATCTTCGGCATCCCCAGATCGGTCATGATCGGTGCCGGCTGGAGGTCCGCAAGCTGGTCCAGAAAGTCCTGGGCGTGCGCAAACGGCCAAACCATAAGCCCGGCGGGACTGAGCTGACTGTGGAGTGCGCGTCGTACTGCTGGATCCTGTGCAATGACGTAGACGATCATGCCCGCTCCGGCCGTTAACGCGTATTCGATTTTGGGCCGATACAAAGATACCGAAGCGAAGTCTTTGCAATAATACACAACTACTATTTAAAATATGGGCGGAGTGATTTTGGTGGCAACAGCGTTGTTGGATAAAATGCATTTATAGCCAAGTTTTTTGACACTCCGCGCCAAGGCTCAAAGGCAATGTAATCAGTACGTTATGGTGACAGTGACGACATCGGAATAAGTCCCGGGTCGCAGCAGGGTTTGCCCGCCGGGCGCGCGCGCATAAACCGGAAAGACCCCTCCCGTGGTGTCCTGCCCGAAGCTGCTGCTGCCGTTGCTGCCGTCCCCCCACACCGTCATGTGCGTGGGGTCCAGGAACAGATTGTAGAGGAGCGCCTGATTGCCGCCGATCATCGTACGCGCGGCATAGGTGCCGTTACCCGGCCCCAACGTGATGACGAAAGGAGTCGCCACGGCGCATCGCACCGAGATGCTGCTGACAGCATCCTGTGGCAGGGTGTTGAGCGGGTCATAGCGGCCAAGCGCCAAGTCCTGCGCGGCCACGGTGCAACCGTCGGCCTGTGCGCACGCCATCTGTACCGGCACGAGCGCGGCAACCAGCAGCAGGACAGCGGCGGGGGTCATTTGCATGTGAAGGTCCCGAGGTTCGGTTGAAGGCCCCGGCCGGCGGCGAAGGACACGGCGAAATGGCAATCGCCGCCGTCGCGTGCGGCCGATATGCGGTTGTGCGCGGCGAGACCGGCAAGATAGGCGGTGCCGCCGGGCGCAACCACGAACGGTTCGGCACCGCCGTTGACGTGCAGGATCGTTCCCGTGGGCAGGGGCGTGCCATTCGCCAGACGGACCGTCACCAGGCCCGCGCGCGAATTGCGCGCGCCGAAGCGGATGGCGACGCCGCTGCGGCCGAATGGGCGTATGGTCCGGGTGGTCTCGTCGATCGTGGCGTCGAGTGGCAGGTCCTCCGCTTCGATCCGCAAGTGATTGTCCTGGTACGGCAGCAGCCGGGGGACGATCAGCGTGCCCCCACGGTTGGTCCGTCCAACCAGCTGATTGTCGACATACACCCGGACGTTGTCATAGTCGCCCACCTGAACCGACGCGAAGCTCTGGTCGAGCCGCCGCGCTGCGAATACCCGCCCGTCGATGGTCGCGATTGATCCGCTTACCCCCACGCGCGCGCCGGTAGCGCCGTCCAGACGCGTCACCTGCGCATCCAGTCGCCCGATATCGGCCTGAACGTTGAGTTCCGCGTCGAGCCGTTCGAACGCGCCGGTTTCGGCCTGCAGGCGATAGCCCATGCCATTCCCGTACGGCAGGTTGCGCTGGAGCGTGGCGTTGGCACCGACCTGCCCGTTGCGAAGCTCGGTGCCGATCGCAGCGCTGCTCCGGTGGCCGATCGGGACGCTGAGGAAGGCGCGGACCGCGCTCTCGCGTGTCGCGGTGAAGCTCCGGCGTGCGCTGAGGCCAAGCGACCCGATGCCGCGGATCCGCACCGAGCTGTTCGCGCTGGCATATAACACATCCCGTTCGAACCGCCCGCGGCGCCACAACAGCGATCCGCTGATCGAACCGAACGCCGTCGGCACGCCGATGAAGCCGCTCACCAGGCTTTTTGGTCGTCGATACGTCGTGGTGTCGCCGATCGTGGCATAGCCCTGCGTCGTGAACTCGGCGCTGCCGCCGATCGAAACGGCGCGCGTCTGGCGTTCGAAGCCAACCCCGATCAGCCCGCCGGGCCCGCGCCGGGACTGGCTGCCGGCTGCCGATAGCGAGAAGATTCCCACCGCGGGCCATAGCATGCTGACGACCATGCTGGTGGCCTGGGTGGTGCGCGATACCTCGCCATGCCCTTCCACGGTCACGCGGTCGGTCATCCCGTAGCGATGCGTTCCCGACAGGATCGCCGCCCCATAGGCGTTGCTCTGCTGCGTGTAATTGCGGCGGAGGAAGCCCACTTCATACGAAAAGTCGTGCAACCCGCGCCGGATGATCTGCGGGGCGGCGTAGTAGGACTGCGTGACTCGCGTTTCCCGCCCCAAGGCATCGCGGACGATCAGCTGTACGTCGCCGCCGCCAGTGATGACGGGGACATCGGTCAGCGTGAACGGCCCGGAGCCGACCTGCTGCTGCCGCTGCAACACATTGTTGACCAGAATGTCGACCACGGACGGGATCGCGGCGCTGCCATTAAGGGTCGGCAGCGCCATCGTCAGATAGCCGGGCTGGGTCGCGAAATTGGTGGCGAGCTGAACCCCCGCGAAACGGAGCGCGGACGTGCCGGTACTGCCCCGGGTCACGCCGTCGCCGATCCGCAGGGATCGCATCCGGGTCGGATCATCGATCGTGTAGTTGCTGTCGAGCCGCACCAGGGTGCGCCTGTCCCGCCCGTTGCTGCCGGTGCCCGCGATGAAGCTGGTGCCGGCCGTTCCCGATCCGCGGAAGGCACCGAGGTTGAACAGGCCGTTCACCGCCGTCGCCCCGTCGGCGATCTGGGCGGAGACGTCATACCCGAAAAAGCCGCCGAGATCGCTGCGGGTCATCGGACCATAGGGCTGGCGGGACACAAGGACCGCGGACGCCGTGAAGACTGTCGCTGGCAGCGTGAGATCGAGCGTCTGTGTCGCCTCCCGAAGCACGGTCACAGCTCCTGGCAATGCCGAGAGCGCTATGTAGGAATCGCCGTCGAACAGGTGGGTCGCGATATCGCGCGTCTCGATCCGCCATGCGCGCGCGGTGGCGACCGTGACCGCGATGGCATCGCCGTCCCGCAGCACCCAGACCGGGTCAGGCTGCGTGCGGCCGTTGATGTGGACCGCCAACAGCACCAATCGCGCGTCGGCGGGTACCGGATCGGACGCGGCGACTGCGGGACTGGCGATTGCTGCCGCCAGAACGGCGACGACAAGACTAGCCCGCCGATAGATTGGCCGTCACTTCGTTGACGCCGGTGGCGGTCCGGATGGTCAGGTGCAGCGGGAGCCCCGGGGCCCAGTCGGGATGCTTGCCGATGTTCCATTGCCGCATGCTTGCGGGAAGAACGACGCCCATTGCCGATGACAAGATGGCCGGAGCACCGGCACCGGTGCCGGGCAGCCCGATGGCGAGCACCTGTTGGGGTGCGTCCCCGCTATTGTGCCCTTCGAGCAGGATGGTGGCATCGGCGGTCCGTCGCGCGGTCCATTGCACCGTCGCCTTGGCGGCGGCGTTGGCAACGACGTACAGCGGCATATTGAGGTTGAGCGCGATCGCGACTCCCGTCTTGGCGGCGGCGGGAATCTCCTCCAGCACAACACGGTAGGCGGCGGTAGCGACCTTGCGGCGCACCCCGACCCGGATCAGTTGGACGGCACCGGCGGCGGTGGTGAAGATCGGCGGCGATGCGATGAGATCGTCGGTCGGCGTATAGACGTCCTGTCCGCCGACCTGAGTCCAGCGGTAGGTCGCGACCTTGATCGAAACCGGGGCACTGTCACTGTTGGTGATCGTCAGCGATCCGATCGGGCGGTTGGCGGGCACTGTCAGCGTGACCGGGCTGACGCGGAAATTGGACGCATGGACTACGCCGGGCAGCAATAGCGAGAGGGTGCCGATCACCGAAAGACCGGTCGCCCCAAGGCGACCGGTCCGTACGGCATCGATCCAACGGATCGCGTGCATCTGCTTAGTAGGTGACGGTAACAGTGACGGTGTCGGTGTACGTACCGGCGGGCAACGTCGTCTGGTTGGCGGGGATCATGCCCGTAACGGTCGTGGTTTGCGATTGACCTGTTCCGATGCCCGTAAGCGCACTGCCGGTCGTACCATCACCCCAGACGGTCGCTGCGGCGGGCGTGGTGTACAGCGAGTAATTCAAGTTGTTGGAACCGGACTGCATCTGCCGCATGGTGATGTCGGCGGTGGCGCCAAGGCCCTTGTCGGCAGTGGCGGACCATGCCGTGCGACTGGTGCACACAACGTTCACATTGGCTGTTCCGGTATGCTGCTGCCCGTCGGTCACGTTGGTGTTGCCGAAGTTCAGCGCAGTGGCGCTTACAACGCAATCGGGGGTGACGACCGCGTTCGCAACCATGGTCCCGCCCGTGGTGGTCTGTGCCGTGGCAGGCTGTGCGACGAGCGCGACCAGGCCAAATGTTGCAACCAGCGCATAACGCGCACGGAAGATGTTCGTATTCATCGGCAAATTCCCAAGACGGAGACTCGCGGGGTGTCCCCGAAGTCTGATTGTGAAACACCATAGTTTCTGGAGAACTATTGACGGCGTTCCGCCCCTTCGGGTCGTTCCTAGGCCAAGGGTGTTGCGCAAACCCTAAGTCTTCAGAGACGTTTAGCACGTGTTTCTACGTGGTTAGGGCGGCGGTTCTGGGGGGAGGCTCCGCAGGTGTGGCCGATGCGGGAGGATCCGTGGCATCGGCGTTGGACCCGGCCGCGTCAACCGGGATGTTCGAATTCAGGGTGGGCGATTGCCACTTGGCGGACGGCGACCTAGGCGAAACGGCGGCGGGACGATCCGCGCCGAGGACAGGGGACGCGACCGCCGTGACGACCAGACCGACGCTGTGGACGACGCTGTTCCGCTGCAAGCCCGTCGCCGATTTTATCGTGGCTGGAGAAGGGCATAGCCACGGCCTGGGACGCAAGTTCGGGCTGTTCCAGCTGACCATGCTCGGCGTCGGGGCGACGATCGGGACGGGGATCTTCGTGGCGCTGACGACCGCGGTGCCCGAGGCGGGGCCGGCGGTGAGCGTTTCGTTCGTGATCGCCGGGATCACCGCCGCGCTGACCGCACTTTGCTATGCCGAGCTGGCGTCGGCGGTGCCGGTGGCGGGGTCTTCTTACTCCTATGCCTATGCAACCATGGGAGAATTGGCCGCGTTCCTGATCGGCGCGTGCCTGTTGCTCGAATATGGCGTGTCGGCCTCGGCGATCGCGGTGGGGTGGGGGCAGTATCTCAATGAGGCGTTAAGCCTCACCACCGGCTGGAGAATTCCCGATGCGCTCGCGCGGCCGCCGGGGGCGGGCGGGGTGGTCAATCTGCCCGCGGTCGTGCTGGTCGGATTGTGCCTGACGCTGCTGCTGCGCGGTGCAAAGGAGTCAACGACCGTCAATGCGGTGCTCGTTTTGCTCAAGCTTGCCGTCCTTTTACTGTTCGTCAGCGTCGCTTTCGCGCATTTCAACACCGATAATTTGCACCCGTTCGCGCCAAAGGGGCTGATCGGGATCGGATCGGCGGCGTCGTCGATCTTCTTCTCCTACATCGGGATCGACGCGGTCTCGACCGCGGGCGAGGAGGTCGACAATCCGCGCCGCAACCTGCCGCTCGCGATCATCCTGTCGCTGCTGATCGTCACCGCCGCCTATATCCTCGTCGCGGTCGCCGCGGTCGGCGCGCAGCCGTGGACGGCGTTCAAGGGGCAGGAGGCGGGGCTCGCGGTGATCCTCCACAACCTCACCGGAGCGGCGTGGCCCGCGCTCGCGCTGTCGCTCGGCGCGATCGCGTCGATCTTCAGCGTGACGCTGGTGGTGCTCTACGGCCAGACGCGGATCCTGTATGCGATGAGCCGCGACGGGCTGCTCCCCGCTTTCTTCCGCCGGGTCGACCCGGTGCGGCAGGTGCCTAGGCAGAACACCTGGGTGGTCGCGGGTGGGGTCGCGCTGCTCGCCGCGCTGGTGCCGCTCGACGTGCTGGTCAACCTGACGAGCATGGGGACGCTGATCGCCTTCGCCTCGGTGTCGATCGGCGTGATCCTGCTCCGCCGCAGCCGCCCGGACCTGCCGCGCGGCTACCGCGTGCCCTTCTACCCTGTTCTGCCGATCGCGAGCGCCGCCTTCTGCCTGTATCTGATCGCGGGGTTGCCGAAGGACACGTATCTGCTGTTCGCGGTGTGGCTGGGCGGGGCGGCGGCGCTGTACTTCGGCTATTCGCGGCGGCGGTCGGTGCTGGCGACGGGGGCGGCGGGCTAAGCGGCTGATCGCGGTCGGTAATCGTGTGCGGCGGCGGTGGCGCGCGTGGATGTTGCGCTGCGGAAGGTTAGGGGAAAGTTAGGCGGAATCGGTTTGCGGATCGCCCGGTGGCTGGCGCGGAAACGCGGGGGTGCGGTGCTGTCAAAGAACGAGGCGCGAGCTTACGCTTTTTGGGGCGTGTAGGACAGCGGGGCTATTGCATAAGGCTCTGTAGGCAGCGCACGCACGAGAGGGTTAAACCAAAATCACAACTACTTGTTGCTATCTGGTGCGACTTTAACCAACATTGACTCGGAGCAGCTAACTCAGAAGATGACGAAGGCCGGAACCAGAAGCGCGTCTAGAAAATCTGATTTGCGTTAGTGTGGTGAACCCGCACCAGCTGGACTTGCCGGTACAGGAAACTGCACGAAACGAAGATCGTTCGTTATGGTCCGACGAAGTAAAAAAACCCTGATAGCTAGAAGCGGCGTGAGGGAACTTGAGAGGTGACATACAATTCGTTTGCAAAGAGATAGCTCGCTAAGCATAGTCCTACACGTTAGGAATATCGCATGACGATCACCAGCATATCTCTTCGTAAGCTGATAAAAATCATGTATCTCGACCAAAGTCGGCGTATTTCGGCTTTGAGGGGTGACATCAGAGAAGACATGGCCCGTGACGCCGGCAATATTGGCGCGGGAGGGGATTTCTACGCCCCATTCTGGTACGATGCCAAAGAGCATGTATTCGAACGAAGGGACCTGCACGATGCCACGCTCGAAAGAATACAAGCAAATCCTCGCAGAGAGAGACTATATCCACTATTAGAACAAGGATTCTTGCTGTGGTGGAATAGCAGGAGGCGTTGGACTAACGCTCCATTTGAGCCAGCTGATGTGATGCGCTCACGTTATACCGTTGCTGATCTCAATGCTGTCGTAAAGATCGATAGCGTTCTTTCTGTTCGAGACTCTCAGGATGAAGACCACTTTGTCTATCCATACTTTTCTCCTGATCCCCCACTTTCTGAGGAGGCCGGTCGAGTTTCATTATGGTTACTAGGACAAGCGCTTCCTAACGCCGACATCGAAGAGATCCGCGTTCTTGACGTAATTCGTGGACAGACCTTTTCGATTGATCGCATGCCATTGTCAGGCAACGAAGAAAGCATATTTATAGCGCGCTATGCAGACTTAATCATTCAGTCCAACAATCTTCGCCGTGAGTATGAATGATGTCTGTAGATTTTGAACAAGAATATTCCTCGCAGATAAAGACCTGGCAATCGCTAAGCGAAGAAGTGAGCTTCATACTGCACAGGTCAGTCGCGGACAGAAATATCAAAATACATCAAATAGAAGAGAGAATAAAAGACTTTGGTTCTTTTGTAGGAAAGGCAAATCTGAAAAAGCTAGATGATCCTGTTAACCAGATTAACGACGTAGTTGGTTTCAGGGTGGTAACGCTATTTAGAAGTAGTTTACCCCAGCTCGAAAGCCTACTTCAGGAGCAGTTTCTAGTCATTTCAAAGGACGACAAGACGCAGAACCAAACGTCTTTAGGCTATCAATCTATTCACTATATATGTGAAATAAAACCGGAATATATCGGGCCAAGATATGACTCTATAACCAATAAGAAGTTCGAAGTCCAAATAAGAACGCTTTGTATGCACGCATGGGCAGAAGTATCGCACTATTTGGAGTACAAAGGGGATTGGGATGTGCCGGATGAGCTGAAGTTTTCACTTCAGGCGCTTAGTGGCTTGTTTCATGTGGCAGACAACCAATTCGAACAATTTGCTTCGGCAAGGACTGCATATCAAGAAAGAATCAAAGAGGCAGCTTTAAGTCAAGAAAAGGATATTATAAATCTCGATTCACTTAATCAATACTTAATCAAGAAGTTTTCGGATCGACGTTCCTTGGCTAAAAGCGAGCTATCGACATTGGTACATGAACTAAAAGCTGTTGGCATAAACAAAATATTAGATCTAGACAGTACTATTGATGAGGTATCAGAGGAACTGAAACTTGCGGAAAGCAAAAGACGGAAGAGGTTTGCAAGTGTAGGAGCCGTCCGAATTTCGGTCGCTCTTGCGCGGCAGGACTATAGAGATCTAAAATATAGCGGACAAAATAAAAGTGACATTGAGGAGATAGCATCGAAAGACTGAGGATCTCCGCCGATACGGCTATTTATTATTCTTTCCCAACAACGGCGCCAATTACTTCCCCGTAAAGCTCCCCTTAGCCTTAGCCACAATCTCCCCGCCCTTCACACCGCCCTCAGGTCCAAGATCCAGCATCCAGTCCGCGGTCTTGATCACATCGTGCTGCGCATGTGCTCGACCGAACAGTCCCCCCGGACTGTTCGGCCCTTCGGCCACGACCACTCCGTGGTCGTTATGCCGCCGTTGCGGCGGGACGGGTCAAAAGCGGGGCAAGGTATTTGCCGGTGAACGAGCCCTTTGCCTTAGCCACAACCTCCGGCGTCCCCTGCGCGACGATCTCGCCGCCCTTCACGCCACCCTCAGGCCCAAGATCCAGCACCCAGTCCGCGGTCTTGATCACGTCGAGATTGTGCTCGATCACGACCACCGTATTCCCCTGCTCGACCAACTGGTGGAGCACTTCGAGCAGCTTGCGCACGTCCTCGAAATGCAGCCCCGTCGTCGGCTCGTCGAGGATGTACAGCGTCTGCCCGGTCGCGCGGCGGGACAATTCCTTGGCGAGCTTGACGCGCTGCGCCTCGCCGCCCGACAGCGTCGTCGCCTGCTGGCCGACCTTGACGTAGCCGAGGCCCACTTCCTCGAGCATCGCCATCTTGTCGCGGATCGGCGGGACCGCCTTGAAGAAGTCGACCGCATCCTCGACCGTCATGTCGAGCACGTCGGCGATGCTCTTGCCCTTG
>Ga0265780_10003549_pt1 | contig 20469 bp, 15 predicted proteins | sample P1T30metagenome_FD_192432 | JGI IMG/M metagenome (GOLD analysis project Ga0265780, IMG submission 192432) | Plant litter microbial communities from East Loma Ridge, Irvine, California - P1 T30 | ecosystem: Environmental > Terrestrial > Plant litter > Unclassified | place: USA: California...
GCCCGTCGGCCTGCCACACTGGCCGGATGCGTTCTGAGGCCCACAACCCCGTCGACGGCACCCCGATCGCCTACGAGGTGTCGGGCGACGGAGCCCCGCTGCTGCTCGTGCACGGCTCCGGCCTCTCGAAGGGCAGCTGGCGCGGCCTCGGCTACCTGCGCGACCTCGAGCGCGACTTCACCGTCGTCATGCTCGACCTGCGCGGCCACGGCCGGAGCGGCACGCCCCACGACCCGGCCGCGTACGCCATGGAGCGGCACCGCGGCGACGTCGAGGCCGTGCTCGACGCCACGGGCCTCAGCCCCGCGCACTACGTGGGCTACTCGTTCGGCGCCCGCGTCGGGCTGTCGATCGCCGCCCACGAGCCGTCGCGCCTGCGCACCCTCACGACCATCGGCGGCAGCTGGGCCCCCATGAACGGCAACATCGGCGCGACCTTCACGCCCGAGTGGCACGAGGCGCTGACGACCGGGGGCATGCCCGACTTCATCGCCCGGTGGGAGCAGTCCATGGGCCGCCCGCTCGACCCGGGCACGCGCCTGGCCTTCTCCCAGGACGACCCGGAGGCGCTGGCCGCCTTCTTCACGGCGGCCGAGACGGGCGGCGGGCTCACCGCCCAGCAGCTCGACGACGTGACCGTGCCGACCCTGCTGATCGCCGGCACGCGCGACGAGGCCCGCCACCGCGAGTCGCAGGACGCGGCCCGCCGCATGCCGGCCGCCGCGTTCTTCGAGCTCGTCGGGCAGGACCACGCGTCGTCGCTGCAGCCGGTCGACCAGGTGACCGACCTGCTGCGCACCTTCCTCGAGTCCGTCGACGCGTAGCCGGGCGGCACGCGCCGGGGGCGCGCGGCCGCCGCGCGCGACAGACCCGCCGTGCGCTGCGATGATGGAGGCACCATGGGCATCAGTCGTCGCGCGTTCCTGACGGGCTCGGTCTCCGGGGCCGTGCTCCTCCTGGCCGCCTGCACGACCGACTCCCCGTCGCCGAGCGCGAGCCCGACCCCGAGCCCCTCGCCGACGACCACCCCGAGCCCGACGCCCGTCGGCGACGGTCCCGTGCCCGCGGCGTTCCGCCGGAGCGCCTGGGCCGACGACCCGTACGCGCTCGGCGCGGGGAGCCACCTCGCGCCCGGGTCGGACGAGGGCGACCGCAGCGCCCTGCGCGAGCCGATCGGCGACCGCCTCTTCCTCGCGGGCGAGGCCACCGCCTCCACGTCGCCCGGCACCGTCTCCGGGGCCCGCGCGAGCGGCTTCGAGGTCGCCGACGCCGTCGCCGCCGTCGCCGAGCCGGGCGAGCGCATCGCCGTCGTCGGCGCCGGCATGGCGGGCGCCACCGCCGCCCGCAGCCTCGCCGACCGCGGCTTCGACGTCGTCGTCGTCGAGGCCCGCGACCGCGTCGGCGGACGGGTGCGCAGCTACGACTCCGACGACTGGCCCTTCCCGATCGAGCTGGGCGCCGGCGTGCCGCTCGGCGACGCCGCCGTCGCGATGCGCGCCGCCCTCGCCCTCGCCGGCACGCCCCTCGTGGCCCTGGCGCGCTCGGTCGAGACCCGCACCCCCGACGGCGGCGTGAGCCCCGACACCGGCGCCGCCGCGGCCGCCCTCGTGAGCGCCGCCTCCTGGGCCGCCCGCCAGGAGGCCGACCTCAGCGTCGCGGAGGCCCTCGCCGGCTCGGGGGCCGACCAGGTCGACGCCTCGCCCGACGGCACCGGCGTCTCCGACGCGCAGCGGCTCGCCCTGCTCGTCGACCAGGTGCTCCCCGCCCGGTTCGGCGCCCCCGCCGACGACCTCTCGGCTCGCGAGCTCGCCGCGGCGACCTCGACGGGTGCTCTCGACGACCTCCTGCTGCCGACGGACGCAGCCCTCGTCACCGGCGGGCTCTCGGCGTTCGTCACGGCGCAGCTCGCCGGCCTCGACGTGCTGCGCGACAGCAACGTCGTGCGCATCCAGCACGGCGACCGGGGCGTCGGGCTCCGCACCGCGACGGGCGAGTCGCTCTCGGCCGACCGCGCGGTGGTCACGATCCCCCTGGCGGTGCTGAAGGCCGGCACGACCGAGTTCTCGCCCGAGCTGCCCTCGTCGCACCGCGACGCCGTCGACGCGCTCGGCGTCGGCCACCAGGAGGTGCTCTGGCTCCGCTTCGCCGAGCCGTTCTGGTCGACCGAGGCCACCGTCTGGACCATCGTCGACGAGACCGCGCGCTGGCGCGTCTTCGTCAACCTGCTGCCGGCCACCGGCGAGCCCGTGCTCGTGGCGGTCGCGGGCGGCGACGACGCGGTCGCGGGCCTCGAGCTCGACGACGACGACGCGGTCGCCGAGGCGATGGCGAGCCTGGCGCCCTACCTCGACCTCGTGGGGACGCCCGACGACGCGGCCACGCCGCCTGCCGACGGCGCTGCCGGCTCGCCGACCCCCGCCTCCTGAGGGCTGCCGCCGGGCGCCTGTGCGGCGGCGTCGTGACCGGCCGGAGGCGCGGCGACGTCGGCCATCGGCCCCCGCGGACGCAGGTGGCTGAGCCCGATCAGCCCCGCCAGCACGCCGACGATGGTCGCGAGCGCGAGGGCGTTGTAGAGCACGAACTCCGTCGGCCAGGAGACCTGGGCGGGGTCGAGGAAGAAGTACGGGTACCAGCCGACGTCGGCGCCGCGGACGATCGTCGCGACGCCCCAGACGACCGGGTAGCCGAGGACGACCCCGAGCACCCGCCAGCTGATGCGCGTGCGGCCGGGCGCGAGCACCCAGTCGACGAGCACGTAGCTGGGGATCCAGAAGTGCAGCACCTGGCTCGACCACGGGACGCCGATGGCGTAGCCGTTCGTCAGCGACTCGGCCACGATGATGCCGTAGACGATGCCCGACACCACGACGTAGGTCGTGACGAGGGCGTGCACCGACACGAAGAGCGGCGACTCGGCCCGGCCGCGGAGGGCGGCGAGGCCCGACCCGACGAGCACGACGACGTTCGCCATGTTGCTCTGCTGCGTGAAGTAGCTGAAGTAGTTCTCGGAGGTGAAGGTCGAGAAGCCGAGGACGTAGACGAAGTTCGCGACCAGGGCGACGAGGCCGACGGCAGCCGCGACGAGACGCAGCACCCCCACGACGTGACGCACCGGACCAGCTCTCCTCCACGGGACGCACGACGCCTCGGGTGGCGTCGTGCACGAGACGACGAGCGTACTAGCGCCGACCGGGAGCGACACGGGTGCCGCGCCCGGTCGGCGCTGGTGCGTTCGACGCCGTGCGGGGCCCGGCGAGCGGGCCCCGCGACGGGTCAGGACGGGATGTAGTCGAACGTGTCGGGGTCGGGGCCCGTGCGCTCGCCCTTGTCGAGGTCGGTGATCGCGGCCACGTCGGCGTCGGTCAGCTCGAAGTCGAAGAGGGCGAAGTTCTCCTCCACGCGCGTGCGCGTGACCGACTTCGGGAAGACGACGTCGCCCCGCTGGATGTGCCAGCGCAGCGTGACCTGGGCGGTCGACTTGCCGACGCGCTCCGCGATCTCGACCAGGGTCGGGTCGTCGAGCACCTTGCCCTGGGCGATGGGCGACCAGGCCTCGGTGTGGATGCCGTGCTCGACGCCGAAGAGGCGCAGCGAGTCGTTCGTGAGGTAGGGGTGCACCTCGATCTGGTTGACCGCGGGCACGACGTCGGCCTCGTCGAGCAGGCGCTGCAGGTGCGCCTGCTGGAAGTTCGAGACGCCGATGGCCTTGGCGCGACCGGTCGCGTAGATCTCCTCCAGCGCCTTCCAGGTCTCGAGGTAGTCGACGTCGGTGGTCGGCAGCGGCCAGTGGATGAGGAACAGGTCGACGTAGTCGCTGCCCAGGGCGTCGAGCGTGCCGTCGAACGCCTTCAGCGCGTCGTCGCGACGGTGGAAGCCGTTGTTGAGCTTCGAGGTGACGAAGACCTCGGAGCGCTCGAGGCCGGAGGCCTTCAGGGCCTCGCCCACGCCGGCCTCGTTGCCGTACATCTCGGCCGTGTCGATGTGGCGGTAGCCGACCTCGAGGGCGGCGAGCGTGGCGTCCTTCGTCTCGTCGGGCTCGATCTGGTAGACGCCGAAGCCGAGCTGGGGGATCTCGACGCCGTTGTTCAGGGTGATGGTGGGGATCGTGGTCATGCACACCAGGCAACCACGTGCCCCTGACATCGTCCCGGCGGACGACCCTGGTTTTCTCGGCCGGGGCGTGTTACAGTCATGAGTCGCTTGGCGATGATCCTCTCAGATCGTCCCCGATCCACGGCCTGTCGTCCACACGCAGGCCGGATCGAACAGCCTCACGAGCACCACCGGTCCGGGCCTCACCACCCCGCCTACTCACCGGTCAGTCGCCCGAGACGAGGCCCGACCAGGTCACCCGACCTGAGGACGCACCGTCCGACCCCGCCGAGAACGGCGGACCACGCATGCCCCGCGCTGCGTGCCACAGAGCAAGAGCACCGAGAGAACCACATCATGAACGAGAACATCATCACCGTCTCGGGCACGGTCACGACCGAGCCCGCCCCCACCACCGCCCGCCTCCTCGAGTTCGTCGTCGTCGACGCCTCGGGCGCCGAGTACGTCGTCCGCGCCTGGGCCGACGCGGTCTCCGACGCCGTGCGCGTCGGCTCCGCCGTCACCGTCGAGGGCGCCCAGGGCTGGGTCATCCCCGGCCGCAGCTGGCGCCGCGAGCCGAGCCGCACCATCGTGCAGGCGTACGCCGTGAGCACCGCCGCGCTGGCCCTGGCGGCCTAGCCCTCCCCGAGGAGGCGCACCGCGCCTCCTCGGCCCCGGGCACGTCTCCGCGAGGGGCCGCCCGCACGACAGCCCGCACCGACCACGTCGGTGCGGGCTGTCGTCGTGCCGGGGGCTAGAGCTCCGCGAGCCCCTGGGCGCGCACGAGGATCGGCCGGTGGTCGCTGACGCCGGCGGGCAGCGTGACGACGTCCTCGATCTTGAGGTCGAAGCTCGTCGCGAAGTCGAAGTGGCCCTTCACGTAGCGGTAGCCGAGGTAGGTCGGCGTGCTGCTGCGCGTCAGGGTGAAGCCGTCGCGCTCGATGCGCTTCTTCAGCCCGCCGTGGAACCACGGGTAGTTGAAGTCGCCGACCATCAGCATCGGCACGCCGGGGGCGAGGGCCCGCATCAGCTCGTGCGCCGACTCGACCTGCTTCTTGCGGAGGCCGTTGCTCGCGGTGAGGGGCGCGGCGTGGAACGAGCCGATCAGCACCTCGCGGCCGGAGAGGCGGTCGTGCAGGTGCATGGCGAGCAGGCGCTCGTGCGCCGGCGACATGACCCGGTCGTGCATCGACTTCTTGAGGGCGTAGACGTTCGTGCCCAGGAGGTCGAAGCGCTCCTCGCGGTAGTAGGCGGCGAGGCCGAGGCGGTTGTTGCGCGTCGACGCCGCGAGGCGGAAGGCGCCGAACGACTCGGGGATGTCGTTCGTGTCGGCCTCCTGGAGGCAGAGCACGTCGGCCCCGTGGTCCTCGGCGAGGGCCTGGATCTCGTGCTTGGCGGTGTGCTCCCGCAGGTTGTAGCTCACCACGCGCATCGTGTTGCCGGTCTTGTCGTCCACGAGTGACGAACCTAGTCCCTCCGTGTCTCCGGCAGTCGCAGGGTGGTCGACGCGGAGAGGTCCGCGCGGCGACGCCGTCTGGCCTGGCGTTCGGAGCGGGGCGACGGCGCGACGGGTCGGTCCTGCGGGGCGCACGCCGCGCCTCCCCCCGGACCGGCGACGCCCGGCACCGACCGGACGACGGAGGCGGCCCGCACCTCCCCCAGGGAGCTGCGGACCGCCTCCGGTCGCGTCGTGCCGACGCCCGGGGCCTAGGCCCCCGGCGTCCGGTCGGGCCCGCCGACCGAGCCGGCGTCGCCCGTCGACAGCGGGACGCTGCGGAGGCGCGCACGGCGGCGTCCGACCACGGCCGCGGCGATGCCCGCGAGGAGCAGCGCGAGGCCGGCCGCGATCATCGGCGCGATCTCCTGGCCGGTGAAGGCGAGGTCGCCGCCCGCGACGGCGCTGCCGCCGCTGCCCGAGCCGCCGCCGGCGCCGGGGACGCCGGTGCCGGGAGCACCCGTGCCGGGAGCGCCGGTGCCGGGGTCGCCGGGAGCGGGGACTCCGGGGTCGCCGGGCGCGGCGACCGCGGGGCCGGAGTCGACGGTCACGTAGGTGACGCGACCGGTGGCGCCCCAGACCACGCGGCCGAGGTACCGCGACTCCGGCGCGAGGCCGGTCCACGAGGCCGTGACCGTGGCGGTCTGGCCGACGCCGAGCACGAGCGGGTCGGGAGCGACCGTGAACGCGCCGGCGTAGGCCGCGGGCAGCAGGGTGAACGCGTCGAGCACGTAGCCCATCGGGCCGGCGCCGGAGAAGTAGTTCACCTGCAGCACGTACGACCCGGCGTCGGGCTCGTCGAGGTCGATCTGCTCGTCGGCCGACGACGTCGCCGACTCGGCGACCGGCGTCAGCGCACCGTCGGCTCCGACCGCGTAGAGCGTGATGTCGAAGTCGACCGGGTCGTCGGCGGTCGGGGCGTCGGGGGTGGCCGACGTCAGCGTGTAGCGCACGAAGTCGGTGTCGGCCGGCACCGTCAGGGGGATGCGGTCGATCTGCTTCGCGACGCCCTGGCCGGTGGTGCGGACGCCCTGGACGAGGCCCTGGGCCTCGAGGTCGAGCGTCTGCGCGCCGCCCGAGGTGATGTCGACGGGGACGCTGCCGGTCGTGCCGGTGCCCGTCGCCTCGTCGGGGACGGCCACGGCCACCGGACGGACGGCCAGCGGGCTGCGCACCGTGTGGGCGCCTCCGTCGGTCCAGGTCAGGTAGCCCGTGGCGTACTCGTCGTACGCGGCCGTGGTGTGCGTGAACGTCACGTCGAACGACCGGGTCTCGCCGGCGGCCCCGAAGCTCAGGGTCTCGGGCGACACGGTCGTCGTGATGCCGGGGATCTGCACGGGGCGGGCCGTGTAGGTGCCCGGGCCCGTCGAGGTGACGGTGCGCGTGACGGTGCTGGTGTTCAGCAGCGTGCCCACGGCGATCGACGGCTGGTTCAGCTGCGAGTCGGCGGCGGTGCCCAGCGTGTCGATGTACTCCTGCCAGTCGGCCTGGCCGCTGAGGTAGAGCAGGCCGGCGTCGAACATGTCGGCGGGCTGCACCTGCCCGGCGCCCTGGGCGAAGACGTCCTGCACGGGCGCACCGGCGGTGTCGACCGTGTCGGCCGCCGTCGTCATCATCGCGGACTTGACCTCCATGGGCGAGGCCGTGGGCGTCACCGAGAGGTAGAGCGCGGCGAGGCCGGCCACGTGGGGCGACGACATCGACGTGCCGGAGAGGAACTCGTAGGTCGCCGCGGCGCCCTCCGCGTTCGCGCCGGCGGCGAGGATGGCGACGCCGGGGGCGGCGACGTCGGGCTTCAGCACGTTGCCGCCGTCGGCGAGCACCGGGCCGCGCGAGGAGAACCCGGCGACCTGGGGGGTCGCGGGCTCCGGCTGGCCGGTGGGGTTGCCGTCGAGCAGGGTGACCGTCGCGGTGCCGGGGGCGGCCGCGGCGTGCAGGGCCGTGTAGTTCGCGTTGCCGGCACCGGCGTCGACGTGCACGGTCGGGACGACGTGGGCGTCGACGTCGACCGAGCTGGGCGTCTTGTTGACGAGGACCATGCCGATGCCGCCGGCGCGCTGCACCTCGGCCGACTTGGCCGTGCGGTCGGTGACGCCGCGGTCGCAGAGCACGACGGCCCCGGCGACCTTCGCGGGGTCGAGGGTGCCGGCGCTGCAGTACGAGAGGTCGATCGCGACGGCCCCGGCCACGCCGGAGGTCTTCGCGTCGACGAACCGGCCGGTGACGCCGGCGGGGTCGGTCGACAGCGAGGTCGAGCCGCCGAGGTAGTTCGTGACGGTGCCGTCGGCGCCGCGCACGGACGCGGTGGCGTCGTAGCTCGGGATGGTGCTGGCGGCGACCGTGGTGATCCACGGTGCCGCGTTGTCGAGCGTCGAGGCGCCGGGGCCGGAGTTGCCCGCCGAGGCGGCGACGAAGATGCCGGTCTTGGCGGCGTTGAAGAACGCCTGGTCGGTCAGCGAGTTCGTCGAGGTGGCGCTGCTGCCGCCGATCGAGTAGTTGATGACGTCGACGTTGTCGACGGTCGCGGCGTTGATCGCGCTCAGCAGGTCGACGGTGGAGCAGCCGTCGGCCACCTCCGCCGACACCTTGCCCGTCCAGCAGACCTTGTACGCGGCGACCTTGGCGTCGGGCGCCACGCCCGAGATGTCGCCGAAGTCGCGGCCGTTGATCGTGACGGGCACGTCGGCGTTGCCGGCCGCCGTGCTCGCGGTGTGCGAGCCGTGGCTGTCGCCGTCGCGGGGCGAGACGTACTCGCCGCCGGCCGCGTCCTCGATGTTGCCCTCGCCGAAGCCGGCGAGGAAGTAGCGGGCGCCGACGATCTTGGTGCTGCAGTCGGCGGCGGTGAACTGCTCGCCGCGCTGGCAGACGCCGGCGAAGGTGCCGCCGTCGGCCTTGCGGTACGCGGTGCCCGTGGCGGTCGCGTACGGCGTGGTGGTGCTCGCCGTCGTCGTGAGCGGGTCGCCGGCGAACGACGGGTTCTCGGGTGCGATGCCCGTGTCGATGACGCCGACGACGACGCCCTCGCCCGTGCCCTCCGTGCCCCAGACGCCCTGGGGTCCGGAGAGCCCGAGGTAGTCGGTGGAGGGGACGGCCGTCGTGTGCAGGATCTCGTTCTTGACGATCGCCTCCACCTTCGACGACCCCGCGAGCTCCTTCGCCTGCGCGGCGGTGAGGTCGGCGGCGAAGCCGTTCGTGGTCACCTGGTACTGCGCGACCGGGGTGGCCCCGACCGAGCCGGCGACCGCCTCCTGCTCGTCCTGCAGGTAGTCGACGTACTTCTTCGTCGCCGGGTCGCTCACGTCGACGCCGTCGTCGGTCGCGGTGGGCGCGAACCCGGCGCGGCCGCCGTCGTAGGCGGTGACCGCCGGGTCGCGGAGCGTCACGACGTAGGTGCCGTCGGTGAGGTCGGTCTCGCTCACGACCGAGGGGCCGTCGGCGGCGACCGCCGACGTCGCCGGGAGCGCGATCGCCCCGGCGGCCACGAGGCCGGTCACGAGCAGGGCGGTGGGGTACAGCGGCCGTCGACGGCCGGAGGATCGGATCACGGGTGCCTTTCGCGTGCCGCGGCCCCTGCCGCGGTCTCCCGTAAGAGTTACCTGAGAATGTGCCCACCCCACTACGGGGGACTCCGGCCGGATGCGGCCAATGGCCGGAGCAGGCCAGCTTGTTTACCTCCGCGACACCGAACGGGGTACGTCCGTGTCCGCCTCCGGACGGGCGTGCCCGACGGGGCTCAGACCCAGCCGCGCCGGGCGGCCTCGACGCCCGCGTGGAACCTGTTGCTCGCCCCCAGCTCGTCGAAGAGGTCGTGGAGGCGCCGCCGCAGCGTGCGCGGCGAGATGCCGAGCTGCGCGGCGATGACCTCGTCCGTGGCGCCCGCGGCGACGAGCGCCAGGAGGTCGCGCTCGTCGACGGTGGGCGGTCGCGACGCGCTCGGGTCGCCCGGGCCGGGGTCGGTCGTGCCCCCTCCCTCGCCGTCGCCGCGCGTCGCGGCCGCCAGCTGCGCGGCGACCGCGGCCCAGTCGGGCGCGCCCGCCCCGGGCTCGGCCGGCAGGGCGGGCACGGGCAGGGCCGTGCGCCAGCGCGACTCGAACAGGTCGCAGAGCGCCGCGATGAGCGCGGGCGACTCCGTGACGAGGGCCTCCGGAGGCGCGGTCGGGTCGTCGAGCGGCCCCACCGACACCAGCGCGACGGCCCGGTCGGCCACCGCGAGCTTGACCGGCAGGTCGTGGGTGACCCGCGCCTCCTCGCCGTGGCTGCCCAGCCGGTGGATGCCCTGCAGGCTGCCGTCGCCCGTGAAGCTCGCCACCGTGTAGATGGCCCGCCAGCGGACGCCGCGGCCGAGGGCGCCCCGCTCGACCGACTCGTTCGTCGCGACGACGTAGGGGGGCCGGTCGAAGGCCAGGAACTCGTGCCGGGCGCGGTGCTGCAGGCGCGAGTACCAGTCGCCCACCGCGGCGTGCCCGGAGAGCACCGTCGTCGAGCCCGACGGGTCGGCGTGGCGGCGGCCGTCGTCGAACAGCGAGCCGAGGTCGGAGACGGCGGTGCGCGCGTCGGCCAGCTGCTCGTCGCGGGCCGCCACGAGGGCCGAGACGGCCACCCGGGGGTCGACCGCCCCGTAGCCGGGGGCGTGGTCGGCCCGGCCGCCGTCGGCCGTGCGGTGCACGAGGCCGAGGTTGCGGAGCTGCTCGAGGGCCGTCACGACGACGGCCTGGTCGACCCCGCGGGAGGCGGAGATCGTGTCGACGTCGACGGTGTCCCCGCTCCGGAGGACGAACTCGTAGACGTCGGCGGTGACGGCATCGATGCCGAGGGCGGCGAGCGAGGGCAGGGGCATCGTCCCATCGTGCCGTGTCGTCCGGCCGCATGACGACCTCCGCGCGGCCCGAGGTCGTCGGGCTGTCCCCCTGCGGGAGGGCGATGTCCCGGGCGCGGCGCGGTAGCGTCGTCGGGATGACCACCCGACGGAGCGACCGATGAGCGGCGAGGCGACCACCGCCTCCGCGTCCGTCGTCGTCGGCCGACGCCCCGGGGCGTGGCTCGACCTGGCCCGGCGGATCCCCGGGAGCTGGCGCAGCCTGCTCGCCGTCTACCTCGTGTCGCGGGCCTTCTCGACGACGCTGCTGCTGGTCGTCTACGAGGTCGCGACCGTGACCGGGGCGACCTTCATCACGCCGGGCAGCGACCGCTCCTTCCTCGACTTCACGGTCTCGTGGGACTCCGACCGGTACCGCACCATCGCGCTGCACGGCTACCCGACGACCCTGCCCACCGACTCCGCGGGGCAGGTGCTGCCCAACGAGTGGGCGTTCCTCCCCGTCTTCCCGACGCTCTGCCACCTGCTCATGGTGGCGACCGGCATGGACTTCTCGATCGCCTCCGTGCTGATCGCCACGGCGGCCGGCGCCGGCGCCGTGCTCGTGCTCTACCGCCTGCTCGAGCCCCGGGTCGGCCACCGCAGCGCCCTCTGGGCCGTGCTGCTCTTCTGCTTCGGCCCGCTGTCGTTCGTGCTGAGCGTGGGCTACGCCGAGAGCCTGTCGCTCTTCCTGCTGTTCGGCGGCGTGCTCGCGCTGCAGCGGCGGCAGTACCACCTCGTGCTGCTCGCCGGGGTGGTCGCCGCGTTCACGAGGCCGGGGGCCCTGGCGCTGGCGCTCGCCCTCGCGATCCACCTCGTCGTGCGGTGGCGCACCGAGCGGGCCTCGCTCGACCGGCGCGAGCTGGTGCGCATCGTGGTCGCGGGGCTCGTCGTGGCGGCCGCCGGGCTGGCCTGGCCGGTCGTCGCGCACCTCGCGACGGGCACGCCCGACGCCTACCTGCAGACCGAGATGGCCTGGTGGGTCGACTACGTGGGGCGGCCGGACTTCGTGCCGCTCACCCCGTGGTTCCTGCTCGCGGGGCGCTGGCTCGGCGTCTCGGGCATCGCGCTCGTGGTGCTCATCGTGGGCCTCGCGGCCTGGTGGCTGAGCCGGCCGTCGACCGCGCGGCTCGGCCACGAGGCGCACGGCTTCGTCGTCAGCTTCGCGCTCTACCTGCTCGCCGTGTTCCTGCCGCAGCAGAGCCTGTTCCGGCTGCTGATGCCGCTCACGCCGCTGCTCGGCAGCCGGGCGGTCGGCGAGCGGCCGTGGCTGCGTCGCGGCCTGCTGATCTCGGGCGTGGCCCTGCAGCCGGTCGCGGCCGTGCTGCTCTGGCTGTACGTCGCGCCGTAGCCGGCGGAGCCGCTAGGCGGCGACCCGCGCGTGCGCGTCGGCCAGCAGCGCCACGGAGCGGAGCCGGTCGGAGGTGCGGAGCGACGCGTGCGCGACGATGACCTCGTCGGCGTCGGCGCTGCGCGCGAACTGCCCGACGTAGTCGGCGACCTCCTCGGCGGTGCCGACGCCCGTGAAGGTCGTCATGCTGGCGACGTGCGCGCCGGCCGGCGTGCGGAGCAGGTGGTCGAGCTCCTCGTCGCTGAAGGTGCGGTCGACCGTCACCTGGCCGCTCTGGCGGAGCAGCATCATCAGGCGCGCGCGCTTCATCTCGGCGAACTGGCGGTGCGCGTCGTCGGAGTCGTCGGAGGCGATGGCGTTGACGCCCGCGATCACGTACGGCTGGTCGAGCTGCTCGGAGGGCTGGAAGTCGCGGCGGTAGACGGCGACGGCGTCGTGCAGCGCGTCGGGGGCGAAGTGCGACGCGAACGCGTACGGCAGGCCGAGCGCCGCGGCGAGCTGCGCCCCGAAGAGCGACGAGCCGAGGATGTACAGGGGCACGGCCGTGCCGGCGCCGGGCGTCGCGCTGACGCCGGGCACGCGCGACTGGCCGGCGAGGAACGCCTGCAGCTCGAGCACGTCCTGCGGGAACCGCTCCGACGAGGCCGGGTCGCGTCGCAGCGCGCGGAAGGTCGCCTGGTCGCTGCCGGGCGCGCGGCCGAGCCCGAGGTCGATGCGCCCCGGGTGGAGCGTCTCGAGCGTGCCGAACTGCTCGGCGATGGTCAGCGGCGAGTGGTTCGGCAGCATGACGCCGCCGGAGCCCAGCCGGATCGTCGACGTCTGGCTCGCCACGTGGGCGATCAGCACCGAGGTCGCGCTCGACGCGATCGTCGCCATGTTGTGGTGCTCGGCGTACCAGACGCGCCGGTACCCGCTCGCCTCGGCCTGCTGGGCCAGCGCGACCGAGGCCGCGAAGCTGTCGCGGGCGGTCTCGCCGGGGGCGATGGGGGCGAGGTCGAGGATCGAGAGGGGAACGGTCATGGGGGCTGCAACCGCGGAGGGGCGGGTCGTGTTCCCGACGGGCGTCGCCCGGGCGCGCCCCGGCCGCCCGGGCCGGCGTCGAGCGTTCAGGAGGGACGCGCGCGGCGCGGGCCCGGGCCGGCGCGCCGAGCCGGCATCTCCTGAATCGTCGACGCCGCCCGCCGCCGGGCGGGCGGGCTCGACGCCGCCCGCCGCCGGGCGCGCGCCCCCGCACCGCGGCTCAGGACCGGGCGTGCTCCCGCCGGGCAGCCGTCCACAGCGCGTGCAGCGCCACGGCGGTCCCGCGGTCGCGGGCCGCGAGCACGCCGCCCGACGCCGGGAAGAGCGTGTCGCGCCCCGCCTCGTCGAGCACCGCTCCCCCGGCCTCGCGCACGATCAGGCACGCGGCGAGGTGATCGACCGGGCCGAACGTCCCGACCACGGCGCCCGCCCCGTGCCCGAGCGCGATCCCCGCCACGGTGAGGGTGCCCGACCCCATGATCCGCAGCGTGCAGAAGCGCGCGGCCAGGCCGTCGAGCAGCTCGAGCATGCCCGGCCACGGCCGGTGCCCGGCCAGCTCGGTCGAGACGACGCGCCCCCGCAGGGGGTCGCCGAGCCGGTGCTCGCCCGAGGAGGCGCGGGGCCCGCTGCCGGGACCGGCCCCGTCGCCGAGCCGCAGGCGGCGCCCTCCCGACCACGCGCCTCCCCCGGCGACCGCGTCGACGACCACGTCGCGCCAGGGGTCGGCCACCACGCCGACCACGGGCTCGCCGTCGACCACGAGGGCCAGGGAGAAGCTCGTCCAGGGCACCCCGGCGGCGAGGTTGGCCGTGCCGTCGACGGGGTCGAGGTACCAGCAGGGCACGTCCGCCCGGCCGTCGCCGCCGAGTTCCTCGCCCACGAAGGCGTGGTCGGGGAACTGCGCGGCGACGACGGCGCGCACGCCGAGCTCGATCTCGCGGTCGACCTCGGTCACCAGGTCGGCGGCGTCGGCCTTGGCCTCGACGTGCTCGACGGGGTGCCGCCGCACGTGGTCGACCGCCCACGCCGCGAGCGCACGGGCGACGGTCCGCTGCCGCGCACGCTCCTCGTCGGCGTCGAGGGGCCGGTCGTCGGCGAGCGCCTCGGCGACCTCGCCCGGCCGGTTCGTGGTCACGAGGTCGACCCCGACCGCCGCGAGCCGCCGGGCCTGCACGACGTCGTCGACGGTCCAGCAGGCGACGAGCACGCCGAGCTCGTGCAGGGCCGCGACGAGCCGCGGGCCGACGAGCAGGTGCGGCAGGTTGACCACGGCGGGGCCGAGCTCGACGAGGTCGGCGGCCGTCGGCGGGTCGGCACGACTCCACGGCTGCCACAGCACGGCGTCGGGGTCGGCGGCCCGCACGACGCGCAGGGCGTCGTGGTCTCCGCACCAGGCCACGCGGGCCGGCCCCGGGTGGCGCGCGACGACGGCGGCCGCGGCGACGGCGGGGCGGGGGTCCGCGAGGTCGACGAGCAGCACGGAGCCGGTGCCGTCGACGAGGGCCAGCACCTCGGCGAGGGTCGGCACCCGCAGCCCCGGGCCGCCGAGCGCCCGCACGTCGGCGGCACTCATCGCGGCGACGGCCCGCGGGTCGCCCCAGAGCCGCTCGACCGTCTCGTCGTGCAGCACGACGACCTCGCCGTCGCGCGTGAGGCGCACGTCGACCTCGATCGTCGGCACGCCGGCGTCGAGGGCGGCCTGCACGGCCTCGAGGGTGTTCTCGCGGTGGGCGGAGGAGTCGCCGCGGTGCGCGGTGACCCGGGTGGTGCCCGTCGTGCCGTGCGCGCCCGTCGTGCCGTGCGCGCCCGTCGTGCCGTGCGCATCGGCCGCGGCCGCGGCCGCTGCTCCGGCGCCGGCGCTCATCGCCCGCCCCCGCCGTGGCCGTCGCCCACCAGCAGCCCCGCGCGGTAGTGCCGCACCCGCCGCAGCGCGACGTCGCCCTGGTCGCCGGGTCGGGGCGCCTCCCCCGTCACCACCGAGCGCAGCTCGAGGGCGTCGACGCCCAGCACGAGCTCGGTGACGTGGCCGTGCGGCAGCACGCGGCGCACGACGGCCGGGCCGCCCGCCCGCGGCGAGAACGCGACGTGCTCGGGGCGGACGGCCCAGGTCTCGTCCGGCGCCGGTCCTGCCGACGGCCCCGCGACTCCTGCGGCCCTCGCCGACGCGAGGTCGGGCCCGGCGAGCACGTTCATGCTGCCGATGAACGACGCCACGAACGAGGTCGCCGGGTCGGCGTAGACGTCGGACGGGGTGCCGATCTGCTCGATGCGCCCGCCGTTCATCACGGCGACCCGGTCGGAGACGGCCAGCGCCTCCTCCTGGTCGTGGGTGACCATGACCGTGGTGATGCCGAGCCGCTGCTGGATCTCGCGGATCTCCTCCCGCACCCGCACGCGCAGCTGCGCGTCGAGGTTCGAGAGCGGCTCGTCGAGCAGGAGCAGGTCGGGCTCCTGCACGACGGCGCGGGCGAGCGCCGCCCGCTGCTGCTCGCCTCCCGAGATCTGCGCCGGGCGCGACCGGGCGTGGTGCGCCAGGCCGACCATCTCGAGCACGGCCGTGACCCGCTCGGTCACCTCGGCGCGCGGCAGGCGCCGGAGCCGCAGCGGGAACGCCACGTTCGCGAAGACGGTGAGGTGCGGCCAGAGCGCGTAGTTCTGGAACACCATCGCGCTCGGCCGCCGGTCGGGCCCGAGGGCCGTGACGTCGCGGCCCCCGACGGTCACGGTGCCGGCGTCGGGCTCGAGGAACCCGGCGACCATGCGCAGCGTCGTCGTCTTGCCGCAGCCCGACGGGCCGAGCAGGGCGACGAGCTCGCCGGGCTGCAGGCTGAGGTCGAGGGCGTCGACGACGGTGCGGCCGCCGAGCCGCTTGGTGAGGCCGGCGACGGCGAGGCTCGGAGGGCCGGCGACGCCCCGCGACGAGGGAGCCGGGTCGGGAGCCGAGGAGGCGCGGGCCGACGACAGGGACGGGGAGGAGGTCATGGGGTCGCCTAACGGATCTGGAAGCCCTCGGCCAGCCGGCCGCCGAGGACGGCACGGCGGGCCAGGAGGAGCAGGGCCACGGAGGGGATCGACAGCAGGATCGCGAACACGGCGGCGACCTGCTTCGGGTAGTTGAGCACCAGGGAGTACATCTCGGTGGGCATGGTCATGTAGACGGGGGCGCCCACGAGGTAGGTGCCCTGGGCCTCGTCGAACGCGGCCAGGAACGACATGAGCACCGCGACGAGGACGCCGGGCAGCGCGAGCGGCAGCGTCACCCGCACGAAGGTGCGGAGGGGCCCCGCCCCGGCGTCGCGGGCGGCCTCCTCGAGGGCGCGCGGCACCGACGAGAACGCCGCCGCGGGGATCCACGTCATGAAGACCACGGTGCCGACGAACTGCACGATGACGACGCCGGCGACGGTGTTCATCAGGTGCAGGCCGTAGAAGAGCGAGGCCATGGAGACGAACAGGCCCATCTTCGGGAAGGCGTTCGTGGCGAACAGCCCGACCAGGAAGAGCCGCCGGCCCGGGAAGTCGAACCGCGAGAACGCGTAGGCCGCGGGGAGGCAGACCACGGCCGACACGAGCACGGTGAGCGGTGCGAAGTACAGCGAGTTCCGCACGGCGGCGCCGAGCTGGGCGTCCTCGAGCACCACCGACCACCAGTGCAGGGTGAGGCCGTCGGGCAGGAGGCTCGGGTAGGTCCAGCGGGTGGCGAAGGCGTGCGCCGCCAGCCACAGCAGCGGGCCGAGCACGAAGACCGCGACGAGCACCAGCAGCACGGCGGTGGCCGCCCGGCGGCCGAGGAGCAGGGCGCGCATCAGGCCCGCCCGGCCGTCTGGGCCGAGCGGAAGGCGGTCCCCACGTACACGGCGCCGACGCCCGACGCGAGGACGAAGACGACCACCGCCATCACGACCGACTCCTGCGGCCGGTCGAAGGACTGGAAGTACTTCGAGATGTCGACCCCCAGCACGCTCGGCGCGTTCGGGCCGGTGAAGTAGGGCACCGTGAACTGGCCGAGCACGCCGATGGCCGTGAACGTCGTCGCGATCACGACCGGCACGGCCGCGAGCGGCAGCATCACCCGGACGACGAGGGAGGCGGTGGAGGCCCCCGCGTCGCGGGCCGCCTCGATCATCGCGTCGGGCACCGCCTGCAGCCCCGACGACGCCATGAGCGTCGCGAACGGCAGCGAGGTCCAGACGGAGCCGATCACCACCGCGGTGACGGAGTAGCTCCAGGTCGGACCGTCGAGGCCGACGAGCGCGGCCGCGGTCCGCACCGCGCCGTCGCTCGAGTAGAACGTCGTGATCGCCCACGACGCGATCACGACGGGGATGAACAGCGGCACGACCGCGAGCCCGGCGAACGCCGTGGCGAGGCGCCCGCCCCTCAGGCGGAGGTTCAGCGCGATGCCGAGCGACGTCGCGACGACGACGACCGTCGACACGACCGTCACGCCGACCGTGACGACGAGGTCGCGCACGAAGCGGGGGTCGGCGAACACGTCGGCCCAGGCCTGCGTCGTGCCCCACCAGCTCGTCGCGACGCGGGTGTCGGTGCCGATGCGGGCGATGGTCGCGTTCAGGCCCCCGACGTGGCCGAGGCTGAAGCCGACCGCGAGCACGACGGGGATGCCGACGAACACGGCGAGCAGCACCACGGGCGGCAGGGCGAGGGCGAGGCCGAGGCCCCGGCGGCGGGCGTCGCTCACTGGCCGGGCACCTCCTGGTCCCACAGGTCGCTCATGTCGCTGGCCGTCTCGCTGGAGTAGCCGGGGCGGAGCGTGGCGGGGTCGGCCTCGGCGAACTCGGGGCGCTGGGCGTCGGGCACGCTGTCGGCCGACACGACGGGGTAGCCGGCGATCGTCTCGGCGATCAGGGCCTGGCCCTCGGCCGAGAGCACGTAGTCGGCGAGGGCCTCGGCGGTGTCGGCGTGCGCGGCCGTCTTCGGGATGCCGAGGTACGACGCGCTGCCCGTGAACGACGGGTCGGAGATCTGGGCGTAGTGGATGGTCGCCGGCAGGGTGCCCGCGTCCTGCGCCGAGATCACCTGGTCGCTCCACACCGGCGCCATCGAGATCGCGCCGGTGCCGAGCAGGTCGAGCACCTGCTGGTTGCCGTTCGGGTAGACCCCGTGCTGGTACACCGACGAGTCGAGCCGGGCGAGCTCGGCGAAGCCCGGCTCCCACGCCGACTCCTGCGACGCGTCGCGCGTCGTCTCGAAGGTCGTGCGCTGCTCGTCGGTGAGGTGCTCGTCGAGCACGGTCGTGACGAAGGCGCCTCCCGAGCCGCCCGTCGACGGCGGGTTGTACGCGAACTGCCCCGGGTGGTCGGTGATCCAGGCCAGCAGGTCGTCGAGGGTCCGCGGCGGCGAGCTGACCGTCGTCGAGTCGTAGGCGAGGAGCACGCTGGAGGCGCGGTACGGGATGCCGTACCCGTCGCCCGCCGCCACGGTCGAGTCGGGCACCGTGGCGAGGTTCGGGATCGTCGACGCGTCGACCGGGGCGAGCAGGTCGGCGGCGCCCGCCGCGCGCACGAAGCCCGAGTCGACGAGGTCGTAGCCCGGGTCGTCGCCCGCCGCCGTCGCGCTCGACAGCTTCGCGAGCGACTGCGCGTCGTGCTCGCCGTGCAGGTCGAGGGTCGTGGTGACGCTCGCCCCGGGGTTCGCCGCCTCGAAGGCCGGGATGAGCGCCTTCTCCCACAGCGTCTGGACGTTGGTGTCGCCGGAGATGAACACGGTCACGGTGCCCTGGGCGTCGGTGACGGCCCGGGAGGCGGCGCCGACGGACGCGGCGGGCGTCGGGGCGCACCCCGCGAGGAGCACCGCCGTGGCGGCGGCCGCGGCGAGGGCGGCGAGGGGACGGCGTCTGGTCACGAGGGGGTCCTTCGGCTCGGCTGAGGTGCGGATCGCACGGAGGCGATGCTCGACGCCGAGGGTGACTGGACGGTGATCAGGGCGTGGCGTCCGCGTGCAGGCCAGCGGGACGGCTGCCCGACGACGCGGGGCCCGACGGGGCAGACGACGACGGAGGCGGCCCGCACCTGGTTCAGGAAGGTGCGGACCGCCTCCGGTCGTGGAGCCGGCCCGGGCACGAGGCCCGGGCGGCGGGAGAGCCCTACAGGCCGCGCGCCAGGCGGTGGTAGGCCGCGTTCCAGCGCACCTCGCGGGTGAACTCGCGCATCGTGGTGTGCTCGTCGATGATCAGCAGCTCGGTCTCGAGGATGCGCGCGAGGTCCTCGAAGGCCTCCAGGCCGACGGCGGTCGACATGACCGTGTGGTGGGCGGCGCCGGCCGTCAGCCACGCCTCGGCCGAGACGGCGAACGACGGGCGGGGCTCCCACACGGCGCGGCCGACGGGCAGCTTCGGCAGGTCGGCGTCGGGGGCGACGACGTCGACGACGTTCACCGTGAGCCGGAAGCGGTCGCGCACGTCGCTCATCGCGACGACGACGGCCTCGCCCGGGTCGGCCGTGAAGACGAGGCGCACCGGGTCGTCCTTGCCGCCGATGCCGAGCTCGTGCACCTCGAGGGAGGCGCGGCCGGCGGTCAGCGACGGGCTCACCTCGAGCATGTGGGCGCCGAGGATCTTCTCCGCGCCGGGCACGAGGTGGTACGTGTAGTCCTCCATGAGGGAGGCGCCGCCGGGCAGGCCGGCCCCCATCACGGCGGCGGCGCGCACCAGCACCGCGGTCTTCCAGTCGCCCTCGGCGCCGAAGCCGTAGCCCTCGGCCATGAGGCGCTGCACCGCGAGGCCGGGGAGCTGCTTCAGCGCGCCCAGGTCCTCGAAGTTGGTCGTGAACGCGCTGAAGCCGCCGGCCTCCAGGAAGGAGCGGAGCCCCAGCTCGATGGCCGCTCCGTCGCGCAGCGACTGGTGGCGGGCGCCGCCGGCACGGAGCTCGGGGACGACGTCGTGGTCGCGCTCGTAGAGGGCGACGAGCTCGTCGACGGCCTGCTCGGGAGCCGCCGCGACGGCCTCGGCCAGCTCGTTGACGCCCCAGGTGTTGACCTGCACGCCGAACGCCAGCTCGGCCTCGGTCTTGTCGCCCTCCGTGACGGCGACGAAGCGCATGTTGTCGCCGAACCGGGCGAGCTTCAGCGAGCGCATCGCGGCGGCGCCGGCCGCGGCGCGCATCCACGTGCCCACCTGACGCTGCACCCGGGGGTCGCTGACGTGGCCGACGACGGTCTTGCGGGCGACGCCGAGGCGGGTCTGCACGTAGCCGAACTCGCGGTCGCCGTGCGCGGCCTGGTTGAGGTTCATGAAGTCGAAGTCGATCTCGCCCCAGGGCAGCTCGACGTTCGCCTGGGTGTGCAGGTGCAGCAGCGGCTTGCGGAGGGCGTCGAGGCCGCCGATCCACATCTTGGCCGGGCTGAACGTGTGCATCCAGGTGGTGACGCCGATCACGCTGTCGTCGAGGTTGGCCTCGAGCATCGTGCGCTTGATCGACTCGGCGTCGGTGAGCACGGGCTTCCAGACCAGCTCGACCGGCACGTCGGAGGCGGCGGCGAGCTCGTCGGCGATCGCCCTCGACTGCTCGGCGACCTGCCGGAGGGTCTCCTCGCCGTAGAGGCCCTGGCTGCCGGTGAGGAACCAGACCTGCTTCGAGGCGAGGAAGGCGACGGGGTCGACGGTGTTGGTGGTGGGGCTGGTCATGACAGGTCTCC
>Ga0265780_10003551_pt1 | contig 20466 bp, 13 predicted proteins | sample P1T30metagenome_FD_192432 | JGI IMG/M metagenome (GOLD analysis project Ga0265780, IMG submission 192432) | Plant litter microbial communities from East Loma Ridge, Irvine, California - P1 T30 | ecosystem: Environmental > Terrestrial > Plant litter > Unclassified | place: USA: California...
CCTGGTCGCCGAGGGTGCGCACCAGCAATTCCGAGAATTCCACCAGCAGGGCGTTCAGGTTGACCCGGCGCGGCTCGAGGCGCTGCTTGCGCGCGAAGGTGAGCAGTTGCTGGGTCAGCTTGCCGGCCTTCATGGCCGAGCGCTGGGCGCGGCGGATCGATTCGCCAGCCGTGTTGTTGCCGGCGCCGAGCGCCAGCAGCGCCAGTTCCAGGTTGCCGTTGATAACCTGCAGCAGGTTGTTGAAGTCGTGCGCCATGCCGGCCGTCAGCTGGCCGATCGCCTCCATCTTTTGCGCCTGCAGCGAGGATTGCTCGGTGGCGCGGCGCTCGGTCACGTCCATCTGCGAGGCGAAGAAGTAGAGCAGCTGGCCTTCGTGGTCGAAAATCGGCCCCAGGAACAGCGCATTCCAGAACGGCGTGCCGTCGGCCTTGTAGTTCAGGATGTCGAACGCCACGGCGCGCTCGTCGGCAATGGCCTTGCGGATCGCGTCAACGGTCGCCGGGTCGGTCTGCGGGCCCTGCAGGAAGCGGCAGTTGCGGCCGACGACCTCGTGTTCCGGATACAGGGTGAGGTCGAGGAAGGCGCGGTTGACGAACACGATCGGGTTGTCGGGCTGGCGCGGATCGGTGACAACCATCGGCATGCGCGTCATCTCGACGGCGGCAAAGAAGATGTTGCCGCGGTCCTCCAGGCCTTCACGGTCGATGTAGCTGGCCTGCCAGTGCTTCATGCCTGGGTTGCCGAGCGGATTGAACGCTGAGCCCTCGAGCTCGCCGTCGGCCGGCACGCCCACGCTCTGGCCGCCACCCTGCGTGTCGAGGTCTTTTGCGTCGTCGTCTTCGCGGTCGGAGCCGGTTGCCATGGTGAGCCTGTGAGGTGTGCTGCGTCCCAGGGACGGAAACGCTAGCGCGGTCAGCCTTATCGTGGGGCAGGCAAGGCGGGTTGACTGTGCGCGGCTTCACGCAAGCGGCTTGGGACTAGCACTCCTCCGTCTGGCGATGCCGCCAGTGTAGGCGGTAGGCGAGGTCAAACCGCTTGGCTCACCCGGCGCCATTAGCATAAGCTTGCTTAGCAATGGCGTGGGCAAGATGTTAAGGAGAAATACCACTGGTGACAGTTTTTGCCAGGAGATTTTTTGCCAAGAAATCGGAAGCCGCAGGAGTCAAATGGCTACGGTCATAGCTGGTGATGCCGGTCTTGCGGTCGTCACCGAGATAAGTCAAGCAACCATCCTTGTCGCAGAAGAAATCAATCAGATCGACATATATTTCGCTGTCAGTCTGTTTGAAACCAGCCAGCAACGCCGCATTGGTATCAAGGATGCTCTTGTCGATGCCTCGATAGGTTCGACGGGGCGTATTCAGCCAAAGCTTGGTCAAGATAAGGTTTGGCAGCTCATCGGTCCAGTGGGGAACAGGCCCGGTATAGATGATTTTCTTGACGCCAAAATTTTTCAGGGCTGCGGCAAATTGCTGGAATCGTTCATTGGTATGTCCTGCGTGCTGGGCAATAATGACGACATCCGGCTTGGATTCCATGATGACTTTTTGCGCAAGCCAATTTGTTTGGGTGCATTGATCGGTAGTGGATGGACCTTCTGCATTGAGGTAAGGGATGCAACTTGAACTAGCGACCTGCAATACTTGCCAATCCTTGGGCAGCGCATTCCTGAGACCGAACGACAAATGTTCGGCATGGGAGTCCCCCCACAACAATACGGAATGGGCTTTTGCCAAGTCACGCTGATAGCAGTGCGCAGCAATTTCCTTGCGGGGTACGATCGTATTGTTACCGGCACGATATTGCTCAATATCGAAAAATTCGCATTCGTGGTGTACTTTTTGCGGAATGCCGATACGGTTGAAATACTGCCAGCCTGGCAGCGAGTTTTCGAAGTAGGCGGCAAATTCAGCACGGTCTTGCATACGCGACGCATATCCGTCATGGCGGTAGGTAGCGTATCCTATCGTGCCGGCCGTTAGCATCAACATTACCAAGACCAGTGTTTTGCTCCGACTATGCCGGCCAGAACGGATGCGTTGCTCTACAACCACATAGCTCAGCCATGCGAGAACGAACGTGGCAGCGAGAGCGGCGAGTCGTATCGAAGGCGATGGCGTGTCACGTTCGGCCACGCGGGCAAATACCAAAAGAGGCCAATGCCACAAATAAAGCGGGAAGCTGATCAGACCGACCCAGACCAGAGGTTTGCTGGCCAGTATGGAACGGTTTAACCAGGCATGGGGGCCTGCAGAAATGATCAGCAAGGCACCAGCGGTCGGGAAGAGTGCCCACCAGCCCGGGAACGCACGATCCGGGGTAATCATCCAGAATCCTGCGGCGATCAGGCCGATTCCGGCCAACGACTGCAGGTCGCTCAATGTCTTGCCGTTCGCGGCTGGTGGGTTGGCGTACACGATGCCGCCGAGCCAGGCGTCGAGGCGCTGTCTGCCCCGGTGGAATAACACTTGACGGCGCAGTGTCAAGTACGCCAATGCAGAACCTGCCAACATTTCCCAGAATCGGGTTTGTGGAGAATAGAAAGCGGCTGGTTGGTCGCTTCCGATTGTGGCGATATTCAGCGCAAGCGACAGCAGGCCCACCAGTATCGTAATGCTGAACAGATTGAGCGATTTCCTCCATGCGCACCACAGCAGCGCCGGCCAGATGATGTAGAACTGCTCTTCAACACCCAAGGACCACAAGTGCAGCAGCGGCTTGAGTTCGGCGGAGGTATCAAAGTAGCCGCTTTCACTCCAAAAAGTAAAATTCGCCGCAAAACCGGCACCGCTGCTCATGTGCAGACCAAATTGTTTGAACTCGTCAGGCAGCAGCATGAACCAGCCGGCAGCGTAGCTGGCAGCGAGGACCAGTAGTAGCACCGGGAAAATGCGGCGAATCCTGCGGCCGTAAAAATCCAGAAAACTGAAGCTGTTGTTTCCCAGGTTGCCGATGATAATGCTCGAAATCAGGAAGCCGGAAATGACGAAGAAAATGTCCACGCCGATAAACCCGCCGCGTAGTACCGAAGGGAAAGCATGGAAAATCATGACGCTGCCAACAGCGAGGGCACGCAAGCCATCGATATCTGCGCGATATTTAGGATGAGACGGGATTGCCAGTGCAACCGGGGCAGGGGCAGAGGCAGTCAGCGGTTGGTCTTGGACTGTATTCACGTTGCAGGTATTTGGAATAATGTGGATTGCGGTCAGCGGCAGTTGGTTTTACAGGCAACCAGCGGATGCCGGATCGCCGCTCTCCGCGCAGTCTTCAGGATGAAAAAGCAAAAGCTGGTCTCGGATGCGGTGCAGTCCGGCTCAGTCGAGACGCTCATGATCGAATTTCAGCAGGTAGCGTCCATAGCCGCTCTTGGCGAGCGGCTCCGCCAGGCGCCGGAGCTGGATGATATCGATATAGCCTTTGCGGAAAGCGATCTCCTCAGGACATGAAATCTTCAGCCCCTGCCGTTTTTCGATGGTGGCAATGAACTGGCTGGCCTCGAGCAGCGAATCATGAGTCCCGGTATCGAGCCATGCCGTGCCGCGGCCGATCAGTTCCACGTTCAGGGCATCGTTCTCGAGGTAGCGGCGGTTGATGTCCGTGATTTCGAGTTCGCCGCGTGGCGAAGGGACGACCGTCTCGGCAATGTCGCACACATTGCTGTCATAGAAATACAGGCCGGTAACGGCGTAATTCGATTTCGGCTGCGCCGGCTTTTCTTCGATGCTGATGGCGCGACGCTGCTGGTCGAACTCGACGACGCCGTAGCGTTCCGGATCGTTGACATGGTAGGCGAACACGGTCGCGCCATGCGCACGTTCGCTGGCCAGGCGCAGCTTCAGTTCGAGATCGGTACCGTAGAAGATATTGTCACCAAGGATGAGCGCCGACGGGGCGCCGTCCAGGAACGCGCGGCCCAGGATGAAGGCCTGCGCCAGGCCATCCGGCTCAGGCTGGACGATATAGCTGAGCTGGATGCCCCACTGGCTGCCGTCGCCGAGCAACTCCTGGAAGCGCGGCAGGTCGCGCGGCGTCGAGATGATCAGGATTTCGCGTATTCCCGCCAGCATCAGCGTGCACAACGGGTAGTAGATCATCGGCTTGTCATAGACCGGCAACAACTGCTTCGAAATGGTGGTCGTGATCGGGTGCAGGCGCGTGCCCGATCCGCCTGCCAGGATGATGCCTTTGCGTTGGACTGTCGCGTTCATTGCTCTGTTCCCGTCTGATTGTCGCGGTTGGCATAATTGGTGTCGAGCCAGCCAAGGTAGTCGCCGGACTGCACGTTGCGCACCCAGGCGTCGTTAGCCAGATACCATTCGACCGTAGCGCGGATGCCAGTTTCGAAGGTCTGCGCCGGCTTCCAGCCGAGTTCGCGTTCCATCTTGCCGGCGTCGATCGCATAACGGCGGTCGTGGCCGGGCCGGTCGCGCACATGGACAATCTGGTCGCGGTAGCTGCCTTCCGCCTTGGGGGCCAGCTTGTCCAGGATGGTGCACAGCGTGTGCACCACGTCGATGTTGGCCTTCTCGTTCCAGCCGCCGACATTGTAGGTTTCGCCGACCCGGCCGGCTTCCAGCACGCGCCGGATGGCGGCGCAGTGGTCGCCCACGTACAGCCAGTCGCGCACCTGCTTGCCGTCACCATAGATCGGGAGGGGCTTGCCCTGGCGTGCATTGGCAATTACGAGGGGGATCAGCTTCTCGGGAAAGTGATACGGACCGTAATTGTTCGAACAGTTGGTGGTCAGCGTAGGCAGGCCGTAAGTGTGGTGATAGGCGCGCACCAGATGATCGGAGGCGGCTTTCGAGGCCGAATAGGGACTGTTCGGCGCGTAAGGCGTGGTCTCGGTGAAGGGAGGATCCTCGGCGCCGAGCGTGCCGTAGACTTCGTCGGTCGACACGTGCAGGAAGCGGAACCGCTGCTGGTCTTCGGGCGTCAGCGTCGTCCAGTACGCGCGCGTCGCTTCCAGCAATGCAAATGTGCCGTTCACATTGGTCTCGATGAAGTCGCGCGGGCCGTGGATCGAGCGGTCGACGTGGCTCTCGGCGGCGAAGTTCAGGATGGCCCGTGGCTTGTAACGATCGAGCAGGCCGGCCACGGTCTGCCCGTTGCAGATGTCGCCCTTGATGAAGATGTGACGCGGGTCGCCGGCCAGCGCTTGCAGGTTGCCGAGGTTGCCCGCATAGGTCAGCTTGTCGAGGTTGATCACCGGCTCGTCGCTTTGCGCGAGCCAGTCGAGGACGAAATTGGAGCCGATGAAACCTGCGCCGCCTGTAACTAGAATCATGTGCGTAACTCGATTGATGCCGGAAGCAGCACGCGCCGCGTCCGGAAATTTGGATGGATTGCGAACCCTGCGAATGCCGTCAGAGCGATTCGGCCAGCGCCACGACGACGCGTTCGAGCTGGTCTTCGAGGCCGATCCACAGCGGCAGGCGCACCAGGCGTTCGGACAATGTGTCGGTCACCTCCATGCTGCCTTCGGCACGGCTATGGATGCGGCCGGCCGGGGCGCTGTGCAGCGGCACGTAATGGAATACGGTGCTGACGCCGAGTTCCTTCATGCGCGCCATGACGCGCGTGCGCTGTTCGAGCGAGTCGAGCAGGACATAGTACATGTGGGCGTTGTGCTCGCATCCTTCCGGCAGCGTCGGCCGGCGCAGCTTGCCGGCTGCCTCGAGCGGCGCCAGTGCCGCGTGGTAGCGGTCCCAGATGGCCAGGCGGCGCGCGGTGATATTCTGCGCTTCCTCCATCTGGGCCCACAGGAAGGCGGCAATCACTTCGCCTGGCAGATAGGACGAACCGACGTCGACCCAGGTGTACTTGTCGACCTGGCCCCGGAAAAACTGCGAGCGGTTGGTGCCTTTTTCGCGGATGATTTCCGCGCGCTCGGCGAACTCGGGTGCGTTGACCAGTAGCGCGCCGCCCTCACCGGACACGATGTTCTTGGTTTCATGGAAGGAGTACGCGCCCAGGTGACCGATCGAGCCGAGTGCGCGGCCCTTGTAGGTCGACATGATGCCTTGCGCGGCATCTTCGATGACAACCAGCTTGTGTCGCTCGGCGATCTCCATGATGGTATCCATTTCGCAGGCCACGCCGGCGTAGTGCACTGGCACGATGGCGCGGGTACGTGGCGTGATGGCTGCCTCGATCTTGGTTTCGTCGATATTCAGGGTATCTGGACGGATGTCCACGAATACCGGCACCGCGCCGCGCAATACGAAGGCATTCGCGGTCGAGACGAAGGTATACGAAGGCATGATCACTTCGTCACCGGCCTGGATTCCCGCGAGCATGGCCGCCATCTCGAGGGCGGCGGTGCACGAGTGCGTCAGGAGCGCCCGGCGGCAGCCGACATTCTGCTCGATCCACGCGTGGCATTTTTTCGTGAAGACGCCGTCGCCGGACAGGTGGCCATTGGTATGGGCCTGGGCGATGTACCAAAGCTCGCGCCCGGTCATGAAAGGTTTATTGAATGGAATGTTTTGCATGATCAGCCTTGGGAAGCGATGACAGTACCGACGCAGATCAGCGCGACGCCGGCGATTTTGGTGAACGACAGCGGTTCCTGGAACAGCCAGCCGCTCAGCAGCAGGACAATGACGAAATTCAGGCTCATGAAGGGATAGGCATGGCTCAGCGGGAATTTCGTCATGGCACCCATCCAGGAAATCGAGGCCAGGAAGGCCGCTGCGAAGGCGCTGATGATCCACGGATTCAGCAGCAGGCGGATCAGGAACAGGACCTTGTCCTGGGTGGCATCGGGCAGGGGACCCGCCTGGATGACCTGCATCTTGATGGCGATTTGCCCGAACACGGTCAGGACGATGGTCAAGAGGATGTAGAGATAGCTCATGGCACGATACGGTGGTAAATGTCTTGCGGATGCTGGAAAGAAAAGCCGAGCGAGGCATACAAATTGAGCACGGCGACGTTGCTGGCGGAGATGGAACTGGTCACGGTCTCGTGGCCCTGTTCGAACAAATCGGTGATGACCTGATGCCACCAGTACTTCGCCAGGCCCTGTCCGCGCATGGCCGGCGCAACGGCATGCAGCACCAGGCTGTTGCCGCTGGCGGCAATGAAACCACCCAGTTCGTCGTTTCGGTACAGTCCATACACTTCGCCTTTGTCGAGCAGCTGGCGCAGCCAATTATCGTAGCGCAGGTCGGCGCCGTCACGCGGCAGCGCAAAGTCGCGGTGGAAGCGGCCGTGCGCAAAGGCGCAATGGCAGATGGCCAGCGCCGCTGCATGGTCGACCGTGCGCGACACGTGCAGACCGGGCGGAATGGCAAGCGTGGGCAGGCGTGCGGAGGTGCCGACAGTGGCAAGCAGGGTGTCGCAATAGTAGAAACCGTGTGCGTGCAGGGCCGCCTTGTCGGCGAGCGGATCGACCTTGATGGTCTGGTGCCCGGGTGCGGTGTCGGCCTCGCGCAGCGCGTCTTCCGTACCGGCGTCCAGTTCCCAGGTCGGCATGCCGAAGGCTGCCGCGTCCCAAGGAGTTTGCTTAATCAAGGTCGACCCCCGCGCTTTCGGTGGCGCGCCGCAGGATGTAGAGCGGCCGCTTTTTCGATTCGTCGAACGTCTTGCCGAGATAGACGCCGATGATGCCCAGGATGCCGATGACCAGGCCGCCGATGAAGTACAGCGACACGATGAGGCTGCTCCATCCCGGAATGGCCGAGCCGTGCCAGAGTGCCCGGCCGAGGATGTAGCTGCCGAAGCAGAACGATACTCCCGCCATCGCGAAACCGGCGCGCACGGCCAACCGCAACGGCTTGTCGGAGTAGGCAATGATCGTGTCGCTGGCCAGCTTGACGAGCTTGCGGAAGGTATAGGTCGAGGAGCCCTCGAAGCGCTCGCTGTGCCGGATCTGGATCGATGCGGTGGGGAAGCCCATCCACTGGACATGGCCTCCGAAGAAGCGCAACTGTTCGCGCATGCGCGTGAAATTCTTCACGACCCGGCGCGACATGATGCGGAAGTTGCCGCTGTCGCCGTCGACATCGAGATCCGCCAGGTAACTGAAGAGCCGGTAGAACAGCCACGACGTGGCGCGCTTGAGCAGGGGATCCTTGCGTGGTCCGCGCAGCGCCAGGACGACGTCGAATCCTTCCTGGGCCTTGGCGTACAAGCGTGGAATCTCCTCGGGCTGGTCCTGGAGGTCGCAGTCCATCACCACGACCCAGTCACCATTGCAATGGTCGAGGCCGGCAGTGATGCCGTAATGCTGGCCGAAGTTGCGGCTGAACTGCAGGCCATGCACGCGCGGGTCGGCAGCGGCGAGACGCTCGATGACAGCCCAGGAATCGTCGCCGCCGCAATCCTCGACAAGTACGATCTCGAAGGCGGGTGTCACGGTTTCGAGGGCGAGACACAGGCGGCGATACAGTTCGTCGAGGATGCGTTCGGCTTTGTAGACGGGAATGACGACTGAAATGAGCGGTCTATTGCTCGGCATTGTATTGCGCTCCAGGGTTCGAAGGGGGGCTGGTTGGCTGCGAGTTGCTCAGTTCGATTCCGCGCAGTATGACCTTGCCTGCGCCGGTAGCGAACACACGGAACTCAAGGCCTCGGACAAAGCGGTCGACGACAATCGGCAGCGTGATGCGTTGCACGCCAGGGCGTTCGATGCGGACGACGCCGAAGTTCTGCTTGCCGCTGTCGGCGACGACATCGACGCGTCCGTAGTCGAGCTGGTCCGCTCCTTGTGCCTCGATCAGGAAGGTCGCCTGGTAGCGCCCGGCTTCCAGGCTTTGGTAAGGACCGAAATGCAGCGTGCCGTTATCGCCCGGCTCGGCCACGAGGGCACGCTCGACGGCGTCGAAGCGGCCGACTTGATGCTGGGCCGAATCGGTCATCCGGTAATGCACCGTACCCTGGACGCGTACCGACCAGCTGGGGAAGTCGCGTGCAATGTTGTGATCGAATACGGCGATCCGGTAATCTTCGAATGCAAGCATGCGGAGGGGCTCGCCGCATAACTGCTTCATGGTGTCCCACTTCACGGACGCCATTTCCTCATTACTCAACAAGAGGAAAGTCGGTCCATTCCATGCCTCCGGCTGGTACCAGCGGTCCGAGGACAAATGTCGCATTGGCTGCGGCAGGCCATTGTTCATGGCGATCTGGCGCACTTTCACCGCGTGCTTGGACAAGACCGTGGTGCGCCCGGCATTCCAGAAGCTGGCGTAGCCATACTCCAGCTTCTGATCGAGCAGGAAGTTGGTCAAGCGCACATGGGGATTGGCCTGGTTGATGGCGGCAACCGAGCGGTGGTTAAGCAGCGCCGGCAGCTCGTAGGCCATCGGCGCCGTCAGCATGATGACGGCGAGCGCCAGGCCGCCGAAAACCCGCTTCAGTCCGGCGCCATGGCCGTCGGCGACGGCAGCCACCAGTAACAGGACCATGCCGAGCAGGCTGGGCATGAGGTAGCGCACGCTCGACTCCGGAGTGCCGGCGAACGGCAGTGTCGTAGTGACGAAAATAAACAGGTTGCTGGCAATCGACGCAAGCGTGGCCACGCCGATGAACAGCCGGCCCGGATGTGCGCTGCCGACACTGCGCATGAGTGCCCAGATCGACAGGAAGAGGATGGTGGCGGCGCTGACCAGGCGCATGGCGTCGATGCCGCCGCGTACATTGGCTACCGGCTCGCCTGCGCGCGGCAGGCCGGAAAGCAAGCTCAGGAAACCCTGTACGGTAGCTTTCAGGTTGCCGGCCATCGCATCGAATGCCAGCCAATTGATCGTCACCGGCGCCAGCGAGCTGTGGCCACGGTTCAGGAAGTGGCCGTTCAGCGCGGCGCCCGCAATCAGGGACATAGCGAGGAGCAGGAACAGCAGGGCCAGGTCGACACGGATGCCGCCGGCACGGGGCATGGCGCGCCCTTGTGCACAATACCACCAGACGGACGCGGCCAGGATCGGAAGCACGTTGTAGACGATGGCGCGCTGTGGGTTGGCCCATGCAAGCAGAAGCATCAGCAAGGTTGCGGCGGCGCCCCAGGCCCAACGGGCGCGCCCGTCGCCGTGCAGGAAAGAATAGCTGGCGCAAAGCACGAAACAACCCATGAAGTAGATCGTTCCATAGGCTTGCTGGCCGTATACATTCTCGCTCATGTTGGGCGAGAATCCGCTGGCCACCAGGGCCAGCGCCAGCAGGCATCCGGCCCTCGACAGCCCCATTACCCGGCAGATCCACCAGGTCCCACCGAGGACCAGCGCCGCGCTGATTACGCCGCCGGCTGCGTGGAGGCCGTAGCCGTTGTCAAAAAAAGGAAGAAACGGAACGATCCAGGTCTGGACGAACAGGACCCAGAGGTCGCCGTTGACGTAGTTCCAGTCGATCGGAAAATAGGAACCGGTGTCGACGATTTCCTGGGCCAGCAGGTTGGCGGCAGCCGAATCCGAGTGAAACGCGAATTTGTAGGAAAACCCGAGGTACAGCAGTAAGGCGATCAAATTGATCAGCAGCACTGCCTGAAGCCCCCGTTCGATTGGCGTCCAGCCCCGCTTTGCCATAGGCATGGGCGCAGCGCCGGCGTTCAGGGAAGGCATTGTTTGGTCGGCCATGGGGGCGATGGTGGGCGGAGAAAGCTCTACGGGACGGTTATGCATGGGGTGTCGCTCAATCGAGGGAACTCGACGAAACCGAGTACGGCACGTGTACGACGCCCCACAAGTCGCGCTGCACCGGGTAATCCGGGAAGCGTACCGTGAAGCGGGCAGCCCCCGGACAGTAATCGACAACACTGTCGACCAGGGTCTGGCCGTGGTTCTTCGGGTTGTCGAACAAGGTGGCGATACCGGCCGTCACGCCGTATTCGCCCGGGCACAGCACATTCTTGAAGGTGAATTCGATCATGTGCGGCACATGCGGCGCCGCGTCGGAGGCATAGATGCCTTCGAACATCGGATTGAAGTGCATGATCTGGCGGCCGGAGTTGTCGCTGATACCGACATTCAGCACCGCTCCCGGCGGCGGCGTACGCTTCACCCGGTACAGCACGCGTACCCGTACCTGCTCGTCGACCCCGATCGAATCGGTTTCACCGCCGGCCTCGTCGATGACGCTGATGTCCTCGACCTGGATTTCGCCACTGCCGGTACGCAGTGCCGCGACGCGCTCGGCAAACGCCTGCACGCGTGCCTGGTCGATGGCGGAATGCGCGCTACCGGCTGGCGCGGCGCTTTCGGCGGATTCTTCGGCCGGCTTGTCGAAACCGGCACGCACCAGGCGCCGGAAGATCTCGCTCTGGTAGGCCGCGCCGACCTCGCTCGAGGCGCCGGTCAGGCGCACTTTGCCCTTTTCGAGCCACAGGCCCTGGTTGCACAGCGAGCGGATCGAGTCGGCGGAATGGGTCACATAGATGAACGAGGTGCCCTGGTCGAGCATCGAACGGATCTTGTGCAGGCATTTGTTCTGGAAATAGGCGTCGCCGACGCTGAGCGCCTCGTCGACGATCAGGATGTCGGGCTGTACGTAGACCGCGCAGGCAAAGCCCAGGCGCACCGCCATGCCGCTGCTGTAGGTCTTGACCGGATGCTCGACAGCGTCGCGCAACTCGCTGAACTGGATGATTTCCGGCAGGGCGGCCTCGATCTCGTCGCGCTGCATGCCGTGCAGCATGCAGAACTGGCGGATGTTCTCCTTGCCCGGCAGTTCAGGGTTGAAGCCGGCGCCCAGTTCGAGCAGGGCCGACACGCGGCCGTTGACCTGCACCGATCCGCTCGACGGCGTCAGGACGCCGGCCAGCACCTTCAACAGGGTGCTCTTGCCGCTGCCGTTTTCGCCGACGATGCCGAGGCGCCCGCCGCGTTCGAGCGTAAACGATACGTCGTCCAGGGCACGGGTTTCGCGCGCATAGCGCTGGCGCCCGCCCGACAGGATTTCCGCCAGGCGCTGGCGTGGCGATTCATAGGTGTGATAGACCTTGCTGACATTGGCCAGCGCGATCGATACCTCGCTCGTGATATCTCTCATTGCAGTACTCGTCGGGTCAGATTACATCGGCAAAGCCGGGGCGCAGCTTGCGGAACAGGAACAGGCCTGCGGCCAGGACTGTCAGCGCCACCAGCGCCATCGTGCCCACTGCTTCCAGGGGGACCGCGCCGCCGCCGAACATGGCATGGCGCGACAGGTCGACGATGTAGTAGAACGGGTTGTAGTCCATGATGACGTTGCGCACCCAGAGTGCGCCGCTGTCTTCGACCAGGGTGGCCGGGTACAGGATCGGCGTCAGCCAGAACAGGATCGTGACCACCACCGGCACCGCCTGGGCCAGGTCGGGGATGTAGACGGCCAGCGCCGAGACGGCATAGGCCACGCCCAGCGTCAGTACCATCACGATGGCCCAGATCAGCACGTACATCCAGGCCGTCTCGGCGATGGTCACGTCGAGATAGACGACCATGCCGGCAGTCAGCAGCAGGATGATCGCCTGGCCCAGCAGTGCCGAGGCGAACGGTACCATCGGCAACACCCAGGCAGGGAACGCGATCTTGTTGATCAGGTATGCATATTCGCGCAGGATGCCGGGACTGCGCCCGGTCACTTCGGCAAACACGCTCCACAGCGAGAAGGGGACGAAGTAGAACAGGGCAAACGGCACGTCGCCATAGCGCGCACCCATCCGCCCGCTCATCAGGATCGAGAACACGACCACGTTGATCAAGGCATACAGCAGCGGTACGCCGATGTTCCAGGCGATGCCCGCATAGGAGCTGGCGTAGCGATTCTTGAGGTCGCGCTTGGCCAGCATCCAGGCCAGGCTCAGGCCTGTGGCCAATCCTTCGTTTCGATTGTTGCGCATAACAAAATCCGTTGAATTCAGGAAACCAGGTTCTTGACGAAACTCAGGAACCGGCGCTTCGCGCGCGCAGGCGCGAAGCTGTCGACCCAGGCTCCCGCTGCCGCCGCGTAGTGTGAATAACCACCGTCTGCGGCATGCCAGTCCGGCGCGCCGATCTGTTCGAGCGCTTCGCCCATGGCATGGCCAAGCGCGGCTACGTCGCCGCTTGGCACCAGGCGCGCCAGTCCGCCGGAAATGGCGGGGATGTTCGAGTTGTCGTACGACACGACCTGGCACCCGCTGGCGAGTGCTTCCAGGATCGGTACGCAGAAACCCTCGTGGTAGCTGGGCAGTACGAACAGGTCGGCTTCGCGCAGGATGCGGTTTTTCTCATCCTCGGCGGCGTTGCCGTGGATCGCGACGGACAGCCGCTCGCCATAGCGCTTGTTCAATGCCTTGATCATCACGTCCAATTCGTCGAGCAGGGTAGAGTAGGAGAATGCCAGGTTGCCGATCATGTCGAGCTGGATCCGCCGTGCAGGATGGCTGGTGAGTACGCTGTCGAGTGCGCGCAGCAGCTCGTCCGGACCTTTCGAACGCACGAAGCGGCCGAGGAAGGCCATGCGCAACACACCATCGAGCGCTCCCGGCTTGGAAGCGGGCAGGGTGGCATTCGAATGCAGCGCCAGAGGCAACACCGTCGCGGGGGCCTTGATGCCGGCCGCGCGTAGCACGTCGAGATTGGTCTGGCTGACGCACACGACATGGTCGGCAAAGCAGATATTGGCCAGCTGGCGGAACGACTTGTCGATGGTCTCGTGGTGCTCGGCGGGAATGAATTCCTTGGGCGTGATGTTGTGGAATACCACCACGCGGCGTGCATGGCGCGGCGTTACCAGGATGGTATCGAACAGGGGGTAAAACACCCCGAAGTGATACACGACCAGGTCGCTCGACTGGAAATGCGGATCGAAAGCCACTTCGCTGACTTCGTTGACCTTGGTAAAGGGCAGGTGGTCATGGTCGCAGGCATAGGCGAACAGGCGCACATCGTGCCCGGCCTCGATCAGCCAGTTCATTTCGTCGCGGATCGAATTCGAGATCGCGTCGTTGCGTACGCAGATCCCGTGCAGGTAAGAGATCTTCACGCCGTCGCCTCGGCATTTGCATGCGCCAGGCGGTACAGCTCGGCGCTCGCCTCGGCCATGCGCGCCGCGGTGAAGCGCTCCTCGAACAGGCGGCGTCCGGCATCGCCCATTGCATGGCGCAGGGACGGATCCTGCACCAGGCGCAGGATCGCCTGCGCCAGCGCGGGTGCGTCGCCCGGTTCGACCAGCAGGCCGTTGACTTCATCGGTAACGACCTCGGGCATGCCGCCGGCACGGCAACCGATCACGGCTTTGCCCAAGCGCATCGCTTCGACGAATACCAGGCCAAAGGATTCGAAGCGGCTCGGCGCGACGAACAGGTCGCAGCCGGCATAGGCGGCGTCGAGCTCGGCGTCGCCGACCCGGCCGGTGAACTCGATGTTCGCGGCCCAGCTGCGCCGGCCATGTTCGGCCAGGAAGGCATCTTTGTAGGTGCGGCCGTCGGGACCCGGCAGCGTGTCGTCGCCGACGATGCAAATGCGCGTCTGCGGCGCGGCCTGCAGCACTGTCGGGATGGCTGCCAGCAGGACGTCGATCCCCTTGCGCGGTTCCAGGCGGCCGACGAAGAGCACCTGGGGCGCGTCGGCCGGCGTGGCCGCGACGGGCGGGGTGCGTGCTGCCATGCCATGCGGTACCACACGGGTCTTGTCCATGTCGAAGCGGAAACGGTATGCGTTTTCGATCTCGCTGACGATCGCGCGGCTGTTGGCGCGCACGGTATGTGCCTGGGTCATCAGCTCACGTTCCAGGGCCAGCATCGGATTACCGAAATCGTTCATCCAGGCCTCGTCGTTGCGCTTTTCCGGATGCGACTCGATCCAGAAATGCAGCGTCGTGTGCAGGCTGGTGACCAGGGGCCAGCGGCCGTCGAGCAGGAAGGCTGCGCCTTCGCAATCCCAGATCGGCGCCTCGACCACCTCGATCGCGCGGTGGGTGGCGATACGGCGCGCTTCTTCCAGCGCCACCGCGGACCAGTTCCAGATGCCCTGGGGAATATTCCGCTTGACGGCCTCGGGCGTGCGCGGCATCTCGCGCGTGACCATCCGGTGCACCCAGACGCCGCCTTCGAAGTCGACACGGTTGATATCGGGACTCTGGGTGATGACGGTGACGATGTGGCCTTGCGCCGCCAGTGCTTGCGCAAGGTCGCGGCTGAAGGTGGCGATACCGCCGCCATGATTGGGCGGATAGTCGCGCGACACCAGCACGATGGCTTTCGCGTCCGGATTCTCGATGGCCTGGAACGGCTTGAACTCGCCGGCGTAGCGGGCGATCTTCTCATCGTCGATCATGGCGCCGGGCGCCACGCCCTCGAAGCCGCGGCGCATGCCGACCTCGATTGCGCGCTCGAGGTCGCTGTTGAATCTTGTCACATCTTCTTTCGACAGCATGCCCTGGCCGACCGCCCAGTTGACGTCGTTGCGGTGATGCTCGATGAAGGCCTGGTGCTCGGCCAGCACGCGTTCGGTCGGATAGAATTCGCGCGAATGCTTGAGCGTGAAGTAGATCTTGTTCTTGATGATCGGATAGCGGAAGCGGACCACCTTGTTATCGCCGCGAATATTGCTGGCAGCGTACTTGTGATGCACGTAGGCGCATGGCAACTGGGCAATAATATAGCCCGCATCGACGATGCGCAGGCAGACGTCGGTCTCGTCCAGGAAATACTCGTACTCTTCGTCGAAGCCCTGGATTTCGAGCAGGGCGGAACGGCGGAACGAGGAATTGCAACCCAGGAGGTGAGGGAATTTATTGCTCTTCGGGAAGGACAGGTGCGGCGTCGGGCCTTCCGGCGTGAGGTCCGCATTGCCGAAGCGGTCGATCAGGCAGTAACGGTACTGGAAATCATAGCCGGTGTGGTTGTACACCAGGCCGCCGACGGCGCCCACCATCGGATCGCGATAGGCTTCGGCCAGCTGCAACAGCCATTCCGGTTCGGGAATGGCGTCGTCATCGATGAAAGCGACGATGTCGCCCGACGCCATGCAGATGCCGACATTGCGCGACACCGACAGGTTGGCGACATCACATTTCCCGGCGCGGATAAACGGCGCCCAGGAAGCGATCACTTCCTCGGAGTTGTCGGTCGAGGGGCCATTCACGACCACGACTTCGAATTGCCCGGGATATTTCAGCCAACGAAAACTTTCCAGGGTTTTCTGCAATACCGGGCCACGGTTCAAGGTATTGATGACGATCGAAATGGTAGGGTACACGTCTGCTTGTCCTTGTTGTTCTGCGTCGGGCAGTTACTGCTTTTCGGCCGAGATTTCAAACTCGTAACAGCGGCCATTCTTGCGGCCGGAGGCGATCACGGTCGGATTGGCAAAACCTGCATCGAGCAGCAATTGCGACAGCGATGCCGGCGTGAACATATTGAAATGGAAATCGCCGTCATAATCCTGGCCGCCATAGATCACTTCGCGCAGGTCGTCGTAGGGGTAGCCGCCGTCGGAATAGGCGCTGATCATCGCTTCCGCATCCGGCACCACGGCATGGAACCGCCCACCTTGCTTCAGCAAGCCATGGTAGTAAGGCAGCAGCTGGCGCATCAGTTGTTCCTGCGGGAAGTGCTCCAGCAAGTGGGCCGAGAAGATTTCGTCGACTTCGCTGGAGCCGAACGGCAACTGATCCACCTCGGCGACGATGTCGACACCCGGCAGGGCGCGGCGGTCGACGTTCAGGTAGCCGTCGAGCGCGATATGGCCGCAGCCCAGATTCAGGCGCAGACCGTCCCGGCGTGCCGCTTCCAGCTTGTCGCCAGACAGGACCCGGGTGTCGGCTTTCAGCGATTCCTCGCCGCCGGCCGGGGACGATGCGCCGTAGCGCATCTCGAACATGACTTCGCGGCGCACGAATTCGACCCGGCCGAGCAGGTAGCCGACCGATTCCTTGACGGTCGCAATATCGCCGCGCGCTTCCGCTTCGAGGCGCGCGAGTGCCTGGCTGGCTTCATCGAACTGGCGGCCCAGTGCCGCGCCGCGCTCTTCCTGCTCACGCAGACCAGCCGCCGCAGTCTCGATGTCGCCGCGAGTTGCGGAGAGCGCCTGGCGTTCCGTCGCAATGACAGCATCCGTGCTGTCGGCGCGGCCACGCAGTTCGGTCAGGTCCTGCTTCGTTCCAGCCAGGTCCTGCTTCATGACACCCAGCTCCTGCTGCGCTGCACCCAGTTCCTGTTTCGCCGAGGCCAACTCCTGCTTGACAGCGTCCAGATCCAGACGTGCGGTATCGGCTGCCTTGCTCGCCTTGCGCAGTTCTTCCTTTGCCGTGTCCGCTTCCTGGCTGGCCTTCGACATGTCCTGATCGAGCTTGCCAAGCTGGGCTTGCAGCTGATGCAGGTCGCGCGCGATCGTACGCAGGGCTACCGGCACCGACTGCACCAGGTTGTCGCGGTCGTTGTCGCTCGATAGTTGGCGATGGTTCACATCAGCCAGCGCTTGCAGCAAGGTAGGAAGTTGCTGCGATTCGAACAGTGCGCGGTGGTCAAGATTGGCCAGCAATTGGCTCGTCGAATGGCTGATCGGGGCGCTTTGTCCACGGGCCAGGTATTCGGCGCGGAATTCAGGCAGGCGGATGACGGCCACGCCAATACGGACAAAGCGGCCAACGACAGGCCAAAGGGCGATCTTGCGTACAACTTTTCTGATTTTTGCTTTCATCGAGCGATTGGTTCTAAAAATAAAAGGCTGGCCGGCAGCATAAAGCTGCCGGGACGGCATACGGGATGAGCCTGTTCAGGGGATAGGGCGCCTTGGTCGCGGCAATGAACCTACGTCAGTTAAAGATACTTCCTCGATCATAAACAACAGTAAACAAACTGCATTTCGCCAGGTTGCTGGCACAGCTGTTTCCTGAAAACCCTATAGTTCTGGATATGCCCTAGTAAGGCAGAATGCTCTTTTATTTATCAAAATATCTTAAATTATAATCTATGCTGAGCCTTATTTAATAGCTTGCAATAGTGCAAACCCAGGTTTGTGGGTAATTGGCACGCCAGAAGGCCATGTCGCCTTGGCCAGATCTGGTGCGCCATCGGCGTCCTGGGTGGGGCGGAAATCAAACGGCATGGGGCCGTTTCACCGCGTAAGTGGAGGCGGCGCAAGCAGGGTGGCGAGCTGCCCGGACAGCACCGCGCTGCCCGCGGCAGGCATCTCGAGGCAGCATTCGCGCACGCCGCGTGCGCGCCAGGCTGGCGGAAGGCCCGGGCTGGAGGTGTCGGCCAGGGTCAACATGATGTCGCCGGCGTGGGCGTCGGCCACTGCATCCTCGATCAGCAGGTCGGTGCGGCCGATCAGGTCCAGCGTAAAGCGACGTGCGTAGCGGTAACGAGTGCCATCATGCTGCACCGGCTCGATGCGCCAGCCGGCTGGCGGCAGCGAGATCAAGTCGCCGACCAGTGCGCGCCATGGCATGCCATCTGCGTCGGCCTGCGCGGTGGCGAGCGCGCCGATATCGACCAGTAACTGGCGCGGACCGCGGCCTGGCCGGTTGGTGGCGATGGATTCGGCTGCAAGCAGGAGGTCGGCCTCGGCCGCTGCTGCGCTGGCAACTGCCAACGTGCCGATCAGGCGATGTTCTGCTGCGGGAGCGCCGTCGCATGCAAAAGCATCCAGCGCTTCGCGGTACAGCATGCCGGCGCGTGCAGGCGCATGTTCGCTGCGCATGTGGGCACGGGCTGCATCGCCAAGCCGCGTGCGCAAGCCGGCGTCGTCGCGCACCCGCTCCAGCGCCGCGCGCAGCGGCGCCGCTTCGACGCCATCGTCGAGGCGCAGGCAGGTCGCAGCCGGCAGTTCCGCCGCCGAGCCATGTGCATTGACGATGGTCGGCAAACCATGCGCCAGGCAATCCAGGACACCAGCCGAGGTTTCGCCGCGCGAGCCGCTGCGCAACTGCACCGCGGCGTCGGCGGCCGCGAGCCAGGTCTGGTATTGCGTTTCGCTGACATAGCCTGTCACGCGGATGCGTGGATGCGCCGCGATCCTGTCGCGCAACCCGATTCCGAAGCGGTCGTTCGCGGCTTCGCCGACGAACACGAGATGGCAACGGGCATCGCTTGCGAGAGCGCTGTCGAGCCAGGCCGACACGATCAGGTCATTGCATTTCGACGCCGACAGCATTCCGAACGAACAGACGACGAAGTCCTCGTCCGCGATGCCGAGGGCAAGGCGGGGGGCTGTCTTGTCTGTGTCGCCCGTCAGTGGGCGCAGCAGCGGTACGACGCGCCAGTCCTGGGCGTAGGCCTGGCCATACCAGCGGCGCGCGAGATCGAGGGCATGGGTGGAATGCACGATGACGCCGAGCGCCCGGTCGAGGACTGCGCGGGTACATGGATAGGCGAGGACAGAGGCGGTGCGCCCCAGCTGCTTTTCTTCGACCAGCGCCTGGTAGCCATGGGACAGGTAGAGCATGCGGCAATAATGATTGGGAAGCGCATGCACCGCTTCGGTATGGTGCAGCACGCCACTCAGGTAGAAATCGTGCAGCACGACCACGCCAGGATGCCGTTCGAGCAGACCGAACATGTGGGCGTGGAATGCCGAGTTGCCGAACTGGTAGACCACGTGGTCGTAGGTGTGCGCATGTTCTTCGAACCATGCCACCGAGCGCCGCGGGTAGTCGCCCGCCAGGTCGAGTGCGTCGCCGCGTCCGGGGGCAAGTACTACTTCGATGTCGTAGTACCGCGCCAATTCCGGCAGCAGGTCGGCGCCGTACCCTGCGATGCCCGAGCGCTCTGGGGGCAAGGGCGATACGAACGCCAGTTTCGGACGCGCCGCAGGCAGCGCCGCAACTGCCGCCCTGCCTGCATCCGCATGCGTGCGTCGGGCAGCCTGCTCCTCGAATGCCTCGAACGCGTGCCGTGCACTGGCATCCCACGAAAAACGGGTGCTCTGGACCAGGCCATGCGCACGCAATGCGGCCTCGCGCCCGGGATCGTTCAGCACCGCCGCCATGGCGGCGCAGATTGCTGCACGGTCGTGAGGGTCGAACAGCGCGTCGGCGCGTCCGATCACTTCGGGGATGCTGCTCGTATCCGAGCCGATCACCGGCGCGCCGCAGGCCATCGCTTCGAGCGCGGGCAGGCCGAAGCCTTCGTGCAGCGAGGGGAAGACGAACAGCGCCGTGCAGTTATACAAGGCCACCAGGTCGCCGTCGGGCACGAAGCCGGTCAGCACCAGGTCGTCGCCGGCCAGGCCCAGCTTCGCAGCCAGGCGCTGCAGGCGCTGGCGATCGGCTTCCTGGACGCTGCAGACGACGGCGAGCTGGTGCGCGCTGCGCAGCGCGGGCGGCAGCATGGCGTAGGCCTCTAGCAAGCCCTCGATGTTCTTGCGGTAGTCGATGCCGCCGGTGTACATGATGAAGCGGCGCGTCAGCTTGTAGCGCTGCAGGAGCTCCGCGCGCGCGTCCGGTGCGAGGTCGAGCGGACGGAACATGGCGTCGACCGCCGAGGAGATGTTCACCACGCTGTCGGCCGGCAGTTGCAGCAGCTCGATCGCCTCCTGGCGCGCCGAGCCGGAGATC
>Ga0265780_10003552_pt1 | contig 20466 bp, 21 predicted proteins | sample P1T30metagenome_FD_192432 | JGI IMG/M metagenome (GOLD analysis project Ga0265780, IMG submission 192432) | Plant litter microbial communities from East Loma Ridge, Irvine, California - P1 T30 | ecosystem: Environmental > Terrestrial > Plant litter > Unclassified | place: USA: California...
AATTACCAAAAAAATGGTAGCTTCTCTTTGATTGAGCGTGTCATCCTTAGTGCAGGGGCCATGCTAATCTAGAGAACGTGAGAGCTGAGATAGACATCTACCATGATGACTGTTTCGTTGTTCACCGCGAGTACACCCAAGGCCAACGGGTAATTGCTACGCAGAATACACATGCATGATATGTACCTGGGTATGATGATACTAAAATGGCCGTCTGCATCCCATTAGGTAGAGCAACAGACTGAGTGCCCTGCGCTAGCCGTGAGAATTCTAATCCTGCAGTTAACATGACGACGAACATCACAATGCGCCTGTTGTTGTGCATCATTACGACACCGATGAATGTTGATGGAACTATAGAGGCAGCGTGACATCATTGGGATGAATCAGCTTTTGTGTAATCGCCTTTGAGTGAGAAGTTGTGAAGTTCTATTGGTATCTGTTGCAACTGTAAGAGTGGGCGTCCCGTAGCCTGCCTACTGCACCAGTCGCACGAAACCTAGTTTTTAAACGCCTGCACTATGCCCGTGCTATATTCAGAGTCGATCAGAGGTGACTCCCCTCGAACAGTCCAAACTCATTCTCAAGTTAGCTTGCCTCGGAGCCTGTCACGCTGCCGCATCAGGATTTCGCCCATCTGATTCTTGCCTGGCCACTTACCAGTGTGGCCGGCCACATCTTGCGTTTCCAAACCGATGCCCAAGTATTGATCGGGGGTGACGTAGAGGATTTCGCGATTGCCCGTGGCTAGAAGACGACTCCGGAGAACTTGAGCTTGATTTGATCTCTCAAACTTGAGGCTTGCACCCATCATCATGGTGTGCCACTGATCTAACAAGCGTCAGATAGAAACAAAGTAAGGTATCGGGTTTACTAACGAGGGCCTGCATCCCAGGCTGTTGGGTCGACTGGGCCGTAGTGGATTAAGTACGTTGAGAGTATCTTGGGGCTTTGTGACGCCATGATGAATCCCTCTGTGCGTTCGTCTTGATAGAACTTGGCTTTGCACGAATAGTGCCATTGCTCAAGTGATGTATAGCACACATCCATGTGCGTGAAGAGGCTAGCGCACAAATTGCTCAAGGGGGAATTGGCATCCATGCCGTCGACGAAGATTGGCGGTTCTTTCGTGGGTGGCGCACTTGCGGCGGCGCGCATTTTACTTCGAGTGGCCATTGCCGATGGGGATCGTTCCAGCTTAGGCAAGGGCTTGCGTTCCCGGGTATGGGTGTGCGGGACACTAGTGCGGTCAGTAGCCCGATAGGCTGGCGTGCGGGGCGGACAGCTCAGCCCAAGCCACGCGCGATTTGCCAGTGCGTGACGTCACCGAACTGGTTTTCGTGGGCGGGCTTTCCGCGCATGCTGGTCCATCCAGCCCATCGTTCCGACCCATCATTCAACGGCCTCCCGAGGTCTGCACCTGTCCTGACGCACATGATCCATGCCGAAGTGGATTGCAATAATGCAAGAACGAGTGCGCTTTCCTGGAGTGAAGGGCTCCAACGATTGCTTGGCTTTGGTGCTTGCGAACGTTAACTAGGGGCAGCAGATGACTTCCTTCCAAGCCGCTACATCGCAAAGAATACCGAGACATCGATGACACGCCTTTCTCCCTGCCCGGACACCGTCAGCGCCATACCCACAACTCCTTTCGAACATCCGCCTTTGACAAGGCTCATCATCGTCACCAAATCGTCCGATCCCGAGCGTCGCATGCTCGCCCCGCGCACTTTGCGTCTTCAGCCGACGCGCACACCCGACTAGCATTGTGTTGCGCAATACCTTTCCGTACCCGTAGCCATGTTCTGCGATCTTGGGGTTGCTACATACCCGTTACGATTGGAGGCATACGTGGTGCGTTCTTTGGTGCGGTGGCGCTGTGGACGGTACCTAGCAGACAAGATCAGATGTCAAAGATGGCATAGAATACCGAGAAAACAGTGGGAGCGATGGCGGATGATGTGCGGTGTATGGAAGAGGGGCTGTCGCTGGCTTTGTCGCGGCTGTGGTATTGCATTCATTTGAACCGGAACAATGGCAACCACGTTCACGACTTGCAATCCACGGCAGATGTAGCCTGCGGAAACCCCTTTTGCAGGTGCTTCGTGTACGACTTCGCGAGTGGTCGCATGCTGGCAGAGACACGTGCGCAGACACTGGTTTCTGTACACTGACGTCGAACACATATGATTCCATGGCGTCTTGCGCAAGCGTTTTCCCCTGCCCGCCTGTACACAATGCGTCTGCCACCTGCGAGGTAGGTACCTGCGGCGTGCGCAGTCAGCTCACGTAGACATGTCGCCAACACCATCCGGCCAACACCCCCACCCCCTTAAGGACTTTCTACGACCCGAGTCGCTTTGCAACTCGGTATTACAATACAGTAACAAATCTCGGGCTGTAGATTGGTAGCGGCCGTGGTTGGAGTGTGTTGTGGCCCTTGCCCATCTGCCATGTCCACACTCGGGATGCATCGCCTCGCATCCTTTCTCGAAGGCCCAAGCAGTTCAGCCAGACGGTCTAATCATAACGATTCAGCTTCCGAAAGTCATCTAGGGGACAGGGGCTCGCCCCCTGTTCCCTAGATGACGTCGGAAGAGAGAAGATTAGCATGGCAAATGCACAAAGGATGACCCTCTTTCTATGATAGAATAATACACGTAGCGTGTCTGCGCATCAACACAGTCAACAGCAGTCAACACGATACAGCAGAGAACAATAACTAAATTTACAACAAATACGGAGCAAGACAAGGGAAGCATTAGAGACTTGTCTGGTAGTCTACTGCATCCGCTCATAGCACACGACAAACTCAGCTTTGCCACGCTGAACAACACCTTGTCGAATCCATCCAATGTATACAACGAAGCAACAAACCGCACTGCTACTAGCAGCTACAGTTCACGTCCAAGTCTATGGAAAACAAGATGAGGTTGAAGCATACATTGGCTTGGAGGATGCTCTCTTGTTAAGATTGGATGGTCTGTATGCGGCAACATGCGACACAACTTCTAGCCGTTCCCTAATGCTGTTGCATTCTTGGATGATGCAAGATCGTCGTTGGTATGAAGAGCGCACTTCTTGGCCATCTCATGCGGTGCCCGCGGGCGCTGGGAAGCACATCACCTGGACATAGCGTTCATTCGTGGCAGCTTGGCTGCGCACGGGCCTCACCGACGCCACCTCCCGAGGTCTAGGGCTGGGTTCGCCAGCAACACCAAGCCAACGTGCTGTCTATTTGCTGACTCTCCAACACTGCCGTTGCAATATCACAAACCAAGTTTTGATAGTTGCAAACGAGCCATGTTTGAGCTTCGAATTATTGCGCTTCGATGTGTGTCCGCTGAGCTCAAGATGTGTCACTCGTCAGAGCTATGGCAATCATACCGTATACCAGAGCTGCATCTCAATGACCAGCCCAAACCAGGACCAGCCCGCAGTCTGAGTCAAATGCGCGCACTCTAATCTTTCGGACAGACCCGCGAACATCATATCACCTCATACAAGAAAGAAAACAAACAGGTCTGCAGACTACGTTAACCTAAAACCTTGCAAAGTAGGTAACCTAACGTCAACGTAGGCTCCAGGCTGTTCAGTTTTTCCCTAGGTTGGCGTGATGTAGTTCAATTGGTGACCACCTGGCTTAGCTGCGCACGGGCCTCCCCAACGCTGGCCTCACCAACGCTGGCCTCACCAACGCTGGCCACATCACCAACCCAACGTGCTGCACTCCGGCAAAGAACATTTGGGCGACGTACTCTACTCCTCATACATACGACACAGTATATGCGGGCTCTTAAGCCAACTTGGGGTGCAGCCCTCTAGTCTCACAGCCAAAGCATGCTACTGCTACTACCATTACTACTGCTGCATCCATTCCCGCCAGTGCTGATCTCAACATCTGAGTATGCCGGCTGTCCTCTTCCTTGAAGTGGTAGACGCACACGTTGCCGTGGAGCTTGTTCACTTATCAAGATTCGATGGTCTGTATGCGGCAAAATACGACACGGCAGCCTCAACCTTCAACGTGCCATCACACCACCGGAATGGACCGTCCTCCAAAAACCAGTGATCTGGTTTTGGTGACCTGGACATGACGACAGTGCGGAGAGGACATTTCCGTCCTCGTCGTGGATGTGGCCGCTCTCGAAGGAAGGAGCATCCGTCTGAGGTGGTGGTGCATCTCTCGCGACTTCTATCGGAACTGCCCCCCGCTCATGCCATGGAAGCACCTTCCCAGCCCAAGCACTCACCGAAATCCCACACTGACAAGCGAGTTTTGTCGTCCTCCGGTCCATTTTCCGCCACAAGCTGCACAGAGTTGTAGCCTTGCCCATTCGTTCCGCAGCAACGTATTTCGACCCGCCCGCCAGCGGCAATCATCTCAAACCCGACGAGCCCACAAGATGTCTCTAGCACCCGGGCTACGAGGTGCTGCCAATGAACAGGATGCGGATTACAACAGTTCGGATGAGGAATACGAGGAACCCGATGCAGAGTTCCAGCGTACCGGCCACAAATCGATCACCGCCATGTTGCTGGCACCCTTCACACGGGGCAATTCAAAGAAATGGTTCAAAGAATTAACGCAAGGTGGCAGTTGGCACGAACGCTATGTTTGCTGGCTGTGGTGGAACCGTCTGTCTGCCTTCCGCGAGCACATGCTTATGAAGTCGTGAGAGATTGCCCATGAAACCGGTTTTCACTACGTACCACTAACAGGACCAGCAAAACCAGCATGCCGACCGTCGAAGACCTCATACGGTTCATTGTTCACTTCGCTTCAACTCGCAGCGGCAGGGGAACGGACGGCGTTCTCAACTACACGACAATGCGTCACGGTCTTAACTATCTCAACAAGACCCTTGTCTTCAAGTACGAGACATGGAACCTAGACGCACACGGAGCTTCCCAGCTACAGGGGGCCATGGACAAGCTTCTCCGAGAAGGCCACTTGACGCGCGAGATGACCCGCTCGCGCGAGCCGGCCGGTGCTGTGGTTGTCAGGCGGCTAGTCAGGGGACTATACCACGATGCCATCACGGGGGGTACATCCACCTGGAGCATGTTACTAAATGATATTGCCATTATTGTACTCAGCGCCTGCTTCCACTGCCGCGGAGGCGATCTGCTCGGCGATACCTCTAAAAACAAGGACAAGCGACACGACTTGCCTGGGTTGCGATACTCGGATCTGCATCTCATCGTGGGGAAAGACGGAGGTGTCAACAGTATCATCACTAAAGACAAGATGAGGAACACAAAGGGTACAAAGTAAGTAATTCCTCTTCAATGCAGTGCCACACTTATCCTCTTGTCCACCATGCTAACTACATTAATAGAGACGATGAAAAGGCCTTCTTCTACATATTCCGGGATGCACTCCCCGACGGTGCTGACAACATTATGTGCGCGGTCAAGATGATCTTGATCCTTGCCCTCCGCTCAGGCAATACATACGGCACGTCGGTAGAGCAAGTCCTCTCGGTCGCTACAGCCCGCTCCGACCGCACCATTCAATGGCGTTATCCCGATCGTCCCGTACTTTGTGCCGCAGCCTCAATCGGTATACCAGACTTCGACAAGCTGGCACTCAGACAGAGGGGCAACAGGATACTGATGAAAGCCAACAGAGTGCTGGGAACTACAATATCGGTCAGCATGCACGCCTTACGATTTGGCGACGCGGCAGACCTGATGGCGATCCAGCCTTTATCAAAAGCTGGTTTTTCAATGGACCGATTGTCGAACGAGCTCGGCCACAAACCGACGGCCCGCGCCAAGGGAGTGGGATTGATATATGCGCAATCCTACACCACAGAGGACGCGTGGCAACAGCGCGTCAAACTAAGCGCCGACGACACGCCATTCCACAAGTACATTGCCGCCACTGAAGAAGCGGTCCTTCCACCCAAAGCGCCAAGTCTTGCCACTCTGAAACGCAAGCGCACGACAAGACAGGTGGAGCAGGCTTGCGAAGCAAGAGGCCTAGATTCGAGCAAGCGGAACAATCGGCTATACCACAGCCTCCGTCCTCTAGGCGAGCCTGCGCCGGCCATTGATCCAGCTCTAGATCAGTGGCAGCCGGGAGACCAAATCGAAGGACACGATTTGAATATTCGAACCCCCAAAGACGCCATCAGTGCAGCTAAGCCTGCTCAGAACCCCTTGGTAGCTTTGGGGCACCAGTTGAGCACTGGCCAAACCGAAGCCGCCCGGGCGAACCTCCTCCAGTTACTCCAACAACTCGATGATGCGCCACAAGCACCAGACGAGACTCAACATCTCGATTTGGTGCCGGTCGGTGGTCAGTTCCAGGAAACCAGTGTCCAGCACGACGGCGAAGACGTCGACCGTGAAGAGGACATGCGCCTGGATGAGTACCAGTCTTCGGTCGAGCCAGACGCACTTCTAGACAGTGCGCTCTGCCTGAGCGATCTCGGCCAGCACGGAGCTGTACCAGATGCCAATCACAATGAGGCAATCATCGCCCTTTTGTGCGACGACGAAGTTTTGGAGGATGTAGGGACTGGCAACTGCCAGGAAGCCCTTCTGTCTGCGTTGGTTGGTGACTCAGCTGAGTTCGTTGGTCGTATGGCCTCCGTCAATATCCTTCGATTGTCAAGCATTAAGAGCAAGCAGTGGAAGGCAGCCCAAGCTGCAGGATCTGACCGAATGACTAGCGTTTCCGCCCCAACACGCTTCCAATTACCCTGCATCAACACCTGCAACGGATGCGATTTCACGGCCACAGAAGTGGACCTCCTAGAGCTGCATCTCTGCACCTGCAAGTACAACGAGCCGCCCGAGGATGACACTCAGAAGAAGAAGAAGCCGGCCAAGGCAGCCAAGTCCAAGGCGGACAAGCAGTGGAAGTGCGACGTGGTTGGCTGCAGCAAGGAATACGTTAACAAGGGAGATCTGACCGCCCACGGCAAAGAGGACCATGACGAAGTAGGATGCTTCATCTCCGACTGTGACAACGACGCCGTCTACAATGGGGAAAAGGCCCTGTTTCGCAACCACATGAAGGATGCACACCCAGCTCTAGGCGTCCAGCATCCTCAAGTCCAAGACCAGTACATAGCCACATTCCGCTGTGGTATAGAGGGCTGTGAGTGCGAGACAGACTTCAGGTTCTTCATCAGCAAATCATGGGCTTGCCTATCATACCTCCGCCATCTTCAGACAGCTCACAACATAGTGGACGTCCAAGAGCGAAAAAAACTAGTGCCTACCTTCCCCGGTAATCCATGCGCGTTCCCCGGCTGCACGACGGAAGAGTTGTTCGGCGTTGGCAAGAGAGGGGCCTCCGACTACGACACACATATCCTGATGGCCCACAAAGTTTTGAAGCCTGAGGATCGATTCGAGTACACTTGGCAGCGCGTCCATGGACAGGTGTTGCCAATGCGCCCGGAGTGACGGCAACCGAGTTCAGGACAGGAAAGAAGGAGGGTGGAGGTTACTTAGCTATGCACAGGGCACCCCCGAGGTGATACAATATTTGATATCTAGGAAAGGTCGGGGAATTTTGTCGAGCATACTCGTATACGTATGCGCAGATAGGCCTCATGGAAAGCTAGTTTTTGGCCGAGCCAATGCCTTGTCCACAACGTCCGCACGTGTATGCGTATAGTGACACGTCCACTGTCCTGCTACCGTGGATTATTGCATCTCCATGGTGGCTACTTAGGAACTTTCAAGCAGCAGAATCACATGTCAACACACGTGGCAAAGTATCTAGAACCACCCGCCGACTCACTAGACTCAAAATTGCGAGTTGGGTGCTTGTGCTCGCAGCAACGTCATCGCGTCACTCTACTCAATGCATAGCAGCTGCACCGAGACCTGCCCATCGACACTCGTCTTCAGAGCTTGCAGACTCGTGGTGCAAGGCAAATTCGATTAGGTTCCACGGCTACACCACGTGCAAATACAACACACCGCCACATGCCGCTATCGGGCAGCTCATCAGAAAGCGTTTGCAGGTGAGAGGGCACAACATCGACCACAGCAACCGAGCCAAATTCCACCACCAACATACACCTCTCCAACACTTCTACTTCCTACTCACTGTGACCTCGATTTGCTTTCCCCGAGCGCAGGTGAAGTGTAAGTGACGTGTCGTTTGTTCTGCAGAGCCGGTCGCACACTCTCCTTCACTCCGACCCTCGCGCTGGGTCCGCTAGCGTCACCAAGTTCAGCGTCGAACACGTGCGCTATTCAAGGCTTCTGTCATCAAGATCCAATCTGCCTGACGATACAACTACCACCGCCAACGATTGCGCGCCTCAATTCTTGCACCGCACGTACCGAGGAAGCTCGCCGCAGCGCCATCCCCAACAAGTAAGCGAAAACCGGGTTCTATCACTCAGTCCACTGACATCAACACAGCAAGAATGCCACCAAAGGCAAAAGCCCCAAAGGCCCCGAGCCATCCCGCCGCCGCCCCCAAGAAGAAAGCCGAAACGCCAAAGCAACCAACATCTAGTCAGCCCGCCAAGAAGAAGACCAAGGTCGCCCGGCAACGCAAAAATCACGGCAATGACATTATTCTCGCTCCCGGAACGGATCCAAAAACCTTCGTACAATTACACAAAGGCGAAGGCCAGGTCGGCTCCTACGCCATGTTCGGCCGCCGGGACGAGTTCCGGAAGTTCGCACTGTCCAGTCTAGTGCTGAATGCCTATACGAATTCTTACACCGGCCGCCGAGCAATCCAAGTACGTCAGAGGGACGTAATAGAGTATATCCGTGACGAGGAGGAGAAAATGAAGTCGGAGGCATGCCCCATCGACGTATACCCAGAGCAGAGCGATGATATCCACGCCCTTCAACGAACCGCCCTCGCATGCGCACAGCTATGCAGACAGGTTGAGAGGGCTGCGTCCGGGCAATGGCCATTCGACCAGGAGCAGGAGAAGAAGATTGTCAGCGCGTTCACGGCCCTTACAGGAAAGAAAGTACCGGTTTTTGACCGTTCGGACGTGAGCGTGAAGAGCTTCGGCCCTTACGTCAAGTACGGCGAGAGTGACTTGGAGCCGTATAGCCGCGCCTTCAATGTCATCATGTATCTTTCTTGGTCCATGAGCTCCAAAGTCTGGAGCACAAGGTTCGAAAATGCCAAGTGGGACGAGGAGGTCCGGTTTAGTACAGCTCACGTCCCGCATTGGATGCGAGAGCGAGACGGTACAAAGAGGACCGCCAGAGCCCCAGATCAAGCAGCGGCTACCACCGAGCCGCCCAAACCGAACGTGGAGGTCCAGGTATCTTGGAAGATGACGTCCCTTTTACCTGAGCAACAAGAGCTTACGGAGTGGTTATCAGAGACTGGGCTGATCGACCAGATCAGACCTGAACTCCCGATAACGATCAGGCCGACAGCAACTGTTGCGGAAGTCCGAGACATCATCCGAGCCAAGTTTCAATTGGATCAGAACCAGGCCCAGATCGCAACACTGCAGCTGAAGAGCTCCTTGTCAAACATCATGCAGCAAGCTTGGAGCGGCGTGCAGAAAGAACTGTGGTCGGGAAGCGATCCTAAACCAGTTTTCACCATGACATGCTACAAGAGAGACGACGGCGAGACGCTGTGGGAGAACGAGCAGGTGCCAGGGCTGAGCGGTGCTGTCCTTGTGACAGATGGCGGCAACGTCCTCCCAGTGTCGGCGCCAGCGCCAGCGCCAGCTGTATTGGACGAGGACAATGACGGTTCCCTCGATGCACTTGTTGATACAATCAACCAGTACGCCGGCGCAACGGTCGACACGCTTCCGCAAATGCTGAACCGACACTTTAAAGGCCGAAAGGAGGATCTCACACGATTCTTCACTATTGACGAGACCCCTCACGATGTTCAGACTCCCGAAGGCTTGTTAGCCTTTCAGCAAAAGGCTTTTCAAGAGCTCACGCGCCGCGACAAGGTCAAGGTCAAATATGACGACAAGAGCCGCAAGTTTGGCAGGACTCAACTGAGCCTGGAACAGCTGGCGATTTTCAACGACGCAAGGCAAGACGGCCACACAGCAGCTATGAGTATGCCGGATGATGGCGGAGAAGCAAGGTACTATGCCCTAAACGCCATACACACCGGCACGAAGAACCAAGTCGGTCTGCCCATCCTCCCATCGGCTCTAGCCTTGCAGATGACGGCCTACGAGGACAAGACAGGACGCAAGATGTATCGGTCTCATCTACCAGGTCTCCAGAAATCGGGTTTTTACCCGTACCAGGTGTCGGGTTGCGCAACTCTGTTGATCGCCATGTACGGGGAGATACCTGTTCCAAAGAATGCCTCAGAAGAGGTTGTGGCGGCAGCCGACAAACTGAAAGGTCTTGCGTTGGGGGGACGTCTGCTCTGCGACCAAACCGGCACAGGGAAATCCAAGATATTCCTGTTAGCTGTCCATTACTCACGGTATTGCATACGCCTTGACGACACAGGAACACGGGTGTACAAGTACGCCACCTTGGCGGTTCCTTCGTCTGTCATTAAGCAGTGGGCAGACGACGTCATAAACCAGTTTCCCGCTCTTCGCCTGATCATCTCGTACGACGAGGCTAGTCTACCAGAAAAGAAGTACGAACAGTACTTTGTCAAGGCTACGGCCATGAAGAATATGGAGCGCCCGGAGCTCTGGCCCGCACGTTTCCACTACATCTTTGACAAGCACGACGAGAAAACTGGCGAGACCCTCATTCTCACTTCTCACGACACTCTCGTGAAGCGCGGTCTCAAGGGAGCAAAGGAGGAGGTGAGGGCTGGTAAGCGCTTCGACCCAGCCACCGAGGCCACAGACGACTTTGATCCGCACGAACTGGACGCGGACGGCAACTCCAAACATTGGGAGGTGCCTCCTATTGAGGAGATGATCTACACGGGCCTCCAGAAAGGTAGGGTCGGGATCGCTGGTGTCGACGAAGCCCACCGCCTCAAAGACAACGAGACTATGCGTTGGAAAGCTTTCAAGGAGTTAGAGGCCGAATACGTCCTTATCATAGGGGCTACGCCCATGGCTAATGTCTCCGTCGTACGTTTGTCCCATCACTAGTTTTTGAAAGCAGCTAACATTGCAACAGGACGCCATTGCGCAACTCGAGCTGCTTTGGCCCGCGGTTCAGAGAGAGCTGGATAAGGCAACCAAGGAACAGCAAGATTGGGTCAGTGACAGGCAGCGCTCAATGAGTATGTTTATCGATGGAGCGGACATCGAAGACATCGAAGACCCACGCAGACTAGGATTTGCACACCCTCCAACGGTGCGACTGCTGCTGGAGAAAGGCACATTGGCCGAACAAGCAAGGTACTATCCTCTAACAGCCGACCTGCTCTGCCTCAACAGATCGATGTCGTCAAAGATCCCAATGGACTTTGACACCGAAGACGTCTATGACTGCAAGCAGAATATGAAGCCGGTCTTCATGCAAACTCTCACGACAGAGTTCTTGGATGAGGAGAAGTGTGAGCAACAAATTCAGCACCGAGAGGCCTCTCTCCGGTTCCTTGACGCGTGCAGAGGTCCAGCGAAGTCCCAGGCCAAGGGTAAGAAAGAAAAACCAGTGTACCCGGTGGCCGAGATGAGGGAGCTTCTACTCACCGCAGCATCGACCAAGTTGCGTCTTTTCAACGACGTTTGCAAATCGATCGGGAAGGACACTCTGGTGGACTCTTTGGCAGAGTACAGAGAGAACGGGTTTGACGGATGGGCGTTCGTGCGCTTCATCTGCACACACACTTCAGCACCACTCCCAAGTACCGCCTTCGGCTACTTGCAGTTCATGTGCGAGGGGTCTCCGATGATCCGCGCCCTCCTCAAGATCGTCTGCAAGGACAACATGTTCCTGTCGCCTAGGAAGCACGGGAAGTTGTTCATCCTGGACGACACCCCGTTAGTTGCAATGTTCACCCATTGGGTGCTGAATATGTTCGGCGTGAATACTACGCTATTTCATTCAGGCTTGTCGAACGACGAGAGGAATAAGCTACAAGACGACTTCAACCGACTCGGGTCTGATACAGCATGCATGTCAGGGCTGTTCAAAGTTGGCGGACTGGGACGGAACTTCCACCCAGACTGCGCCAATGGCGTGTTGACAAGCGGAGGGGAGAATCATGCCGCAGAAGTCCAAGGAGGTGGACGGTTGATCAGGGTAAGGCTCCAAGACCTGGTTTTTAAGGATAGGTCAGAGCTAACAGAACTTCTCTAGGCTCCACAGCCGCACGCCGTCCGGCTGACCAAGATCATGGTGCAGAACACTATCGCAGCGTATAGGGAGTACAGGAAGCGAGACAAAGCTATTGTCGAGCTGGCGACACGCGCGTCAGACCCGGAGATCCAGACATTACTTGTGCAGGTCCTAAACGAGCATCAAGATGTTATTCGTGCAGCGCAAGAGGACCCTGCCAACCGTGATCTCATGGACAAAATCAGAGACAACGCCGCTGTGGTATCGCAACAACAGCAGTTGCTCGCCATCTCCGTACCGGACCCGATCGATTTAGGCTCCCCCGTCAAGCCGGCTCTAGGAAAACGCCAACCGAAACCGATTGCAAGATACGCCGACGAGCGGTGGGACGATGAGGGCGAGCGGATCTCACCGGAAGAACCCGAAGAGCTTGACGACAACCTTGAACCAGACGATGACGACGATGACTTTGAGGCTCCTGATGACGACGAGGCTCCTGATGACGACGAGGCTCCTGATGACGACGAGGCTCCTGATGACGATGACGAGTACGACCCGATGGCTGATGCCGCGATAGGTGAAGAAATGATCTCCGATTCTGAAGGAGACGACGATATGCCAGAGAATGAGACAACATCCGCCCGGGACAAGCGACTCGCGCTCAAAGCAGCCCGCGCTGCAATGCGTAACGAAAACCAGGAGATCGAAGCCATCAGGCGTCTCAAGGCACTGTTGACAGCAGATCCGGACAGGGTATACACAGTCGACGACCTGGTCAAATCTGATGTTCTCAAGCTGGGCCTGGAGTTGGTGTACTGCGCCAGGACCGGAACAGCCTGGGACCGGCCAACCAGCATACACATAAATGTACGTTGCCCAAAAGCTAGTTTTTGAACAACATGAGCTAACCACAGCCCAGTACTCCCATCTTCACTCGAAGCTCAAGAGCTCAATCGACACCAAGATCAAGGCTGAAGAGAATGTGCGTGCCAAACTGTCCGATATATTGGACCGCAGCATGAAGACTGCCCCGGACCAAGCCCAGCGCATTCCGTCCAATGCACCCAGCATCACCGCTCGGCCTACCGCAGTTGATTACAGCCAAATGACCGTCAGCGAACTGCGACTGAAGGCCACTGCATGTTCCAGCGACTTGGACGTCAGCGACTGGTCCCAGGATAGATTACTTTCATGGTTGGAGGACAAGGAGCTGGAAGAATGCAAAAACAAAAACGACACGAACTACAACAACTGGCCACATGGAATACTCCGCAAGGAGGCGATGAGACGCGCAAGCGCCGGGGTTGGAAATTACTTACGCAGCGACGGGATGTCAGCAGACGAGATAGTTTTCGCATTGATGCGAGAGGACCTTGTCGCCGATTTCATCGTAAGGTAGGTCGATCAAGCCTGGGGTTGCGATTCAGTATCGGGGTATCCTCTCTCATAGCAGGAGCTCTAAGACCTGGTTTTTCGTCGTCGATCGTGTGTATATTTGAATGGAAGAAGCACACTGCATTTTTGCTATCATATCATTGTGATTTTGTGATTGCCGTCTACGCCGACTCAGGCTACTTGATGAATCAAGCGAAAGTAAAGTAGCGCGTGTATGGATAATCGACCAAACTCTCATGTGCCCAACCTTCGCCGCCCAGGTTCTACCATCGATGTCTGGTATATCCGCTGTAATAACGGTCACACTGGCTCAATAGAAAGATCATCCGTTCCCTATCTTCGGTTTGATATGGCCGCCCATACTCCCGCTCCGCTAATGCATTCGCCAAATACAACGTCGGCCATTTCTTGTACGGAACGCTAACAGAGCTGTAAAGCTCTTGTTTCAGAACAGAATGACCCAGCTGTACCAGGTCTGTACCATCTCGATAGCAGTTGTCTTGAGGGGAGACCCCGTGCTCCTTCAATAGGTCGCGGATCTCTTCGCGCGACAAGCTGGCGAGGTCTCGAAGCTCATCTGGCTCATCTGGATCGTCTTGCGGTGATTTCTCGGCCAGTCTGTTTGGTATAAGCAAGCCTGATCATTGAAAACTAGTAGTGGTGTAGTACCTACATCTTCTGCTTGCCTGGTTGTGGCTTACGTTTGGACTGATCATCTTCCTGGAGCATGGCCACGAGCTCTAGCTTCCGCAAATGCGCATAATTGGTCTTTCCTCGCCTCTTCAGCTCAGCCTTCAGTTCCGGGACCTTTTCTTTTGCATAGTCCACCAGCTCATTGTCTTGCATCACAACGTCTGTCGCCTCATCAACATCCATCATGATGACATCCTCTGGCTCGGCCTCTCCATTGGCGGTTACAGCGTTGGCTTGGCTATTTTCTTGATCTGAATGAAAACCGCTTAAATTTTGATCAGTATGCGCATACCGAAAACCAGTTCTCGGGAATACTCACCTGCTCTTTGTCTTCTTATTCGCCTTGTTTCCGCCTTGCCGCAGTTTCGCTTCATCGGCCTTCCGCTTGTTGGCAGATTGGCTCTCTGCTCGTCCTTCTGATGACTGGAGGAGCTGCTGTGTTCCATGTCTTGTCCGTTTTGCTGGGCCTGGCTGCTGCTCCTCCTCTTGTTCTGCTTCTTGCCCTTGGTGTTGCTCTTGCGCCTTGGCCGCCTCGAGCTCGGATCGTCGCACGAGTGCTGACCGGACCTTCTCAAGCGCCTCTCCGACGGTGCTGTAATCGGAAACATGTCCGGGCCGTTGGTTGTGAATACGGTGAAATAGACCGACTGTCAATGTGTTGTTGTCGATACTAGGTATGTAGGTGATCTTGCGTTCTCCGGTGGCCAAGAGCAGTTTTCTAAATGCTTGCGCATCCTTCGATGTCTTAACTATCTGCTGGAATGCCCTCACCCAGACACCAGACGATTCTACTTCAGATTAGCGATCGTAACTGGTTTTTGGTTAGAAGCATGGTCTTACTCTTCCTCCAGATATCATCCTTGTATGATTTCACCAAGCTTCCCAGCCTCTTGAGCTCCTTCATGTCTGTGGTCGCCATGATGAGATTGATGCTTTCTTGGTCCAAAAAGAGCGCCGCTTTTGCGCACTGGTAGAATTGATGGGCGCTTGCGAACCGAATACTGCAATTGGTGAAGGGTAGGACATGTGTGGGGCTTAAAGCGCTGAATAGGCCGTCTTGGTCGCGGATGTAAAGTGCTTCTGGGTCTTGAGGCCTCATTAGCGGCATCATGTCGTTTTGGGAGGTTGTCAAGGTTAGGGAACAAATGAAGTGGGAGCGAGATTTATATAGGCCAGGAAGGTTGGAGATCACGCATGCCGCGGTCTCTCACCTTGGACCCACGCCTTTACCTGTCCCACGCATCACGATAACTACCTAAGCCTTGGTGTACAGTGACGAGCGTTGTTCAGAATTCATGGTGCATCTCTTGGCTTTTCACCAGCCCTGTCTTTTGAGTATAATACAGTAGCGCCGAACAGACGGATCTTCGTGTCTTTCGGGGAGTGTGAGTGACGAAGTCGACATCATTTCTGACTTTCGTCAAGTCTTCGACGGATGCGCTTCCTCGTCCTCTTCTTCATCAAAGAATCCGTCCCATTTGTGCTCCACAGCTGCTGCCCCCCCGTCTAAGATGTTCCCACCCTCCGCCAGTATGACTCCCGAATTTGTCACATGTGCCGTGCCCATTTTCTCGGTGATTGTAGACACATCAGTCGTCTTTGACGCGAGCGGTCTGCTTTTGATCGGTCCTCCATCAACCCTGTGTATGTAGTCAGCTTTGTGTCATCATAAACTAGTGTTGGAGAGCTTACTGCGGAATACTCAGCCCTGGCTTTACTCCTCCGTGGTTGGCCGATCCATCTGCAGTTGTGTCCATGTCGATCTCTTGCGGTGTGCCGTTATCCCCGGCTCTTGTGCTTGTACTCCCGTTGTCACGAAGCATTGCATGTGCCCTCTCAACGACTGTCTGCTTGTCGACCTGTCGCTGCCTGGGGGCCACATCTCCACGTTCCGATTGCAACTCGCCTCGTAGTCTCTGCAGGCAGTGGCCGAGTAGGTTTCTCCCAGGCCATGGGCCGACGTGTGTCACAGCCATTTCGTACGCTAGTCCGACACCCCAGATCATACATGGTGTTGCTACTACCAGCTCTTTGCCCCTGGTCGCGAGAAGACGTCTGGTGAGGGTGGCTGCGTCATCCGACTTCGTAAATAGCATTCTGAGTCCTTTGGCCATTACCTGCTCGGAGCCTGTCTAAGTAAGCAAGTGACGTTGTTGTATGTGAGATTGATACATACGATGGGACCATGTAACCGTGTCAAAAGGTTTGACCTTCCTACCCTCCATCCTGATCTCCGCTGCCTTTTGCAGACCTAGAATCCGGTCTCGCGCATGCGTATCGCGGAAGAACGTTGCCTTCGCCACTTGGAAGAACTGGTTTACGCTACTGTATGTGTCTCCATCGATGACAAGGAGGGAAATCTCGTCGGGGAGGAGGACGCTGTTGGCTTCTTCGCATATCAAGACTGAGGGTCCATCCTTCCTGATCGGTACAGTCTTGTGGGCATCCACGGGAATGGTAAAGCGCTGGCGGAACTTGTCCTCAGCAGTCAGTTGTTCGGTGATGTCAGCTCGAGATTCTCCACACGGCAACATGTGGCGCTCCTCGTGCTCCCTCTTCAAGTAGTTATCTGGCCATTGGTCATAGGGCTTCTTGTTCTGGTACTCGTCTCGGCGGCGCTCGTCGTAGAGTCGCTGAAGTTCCACGTCCTCCTCTGGCGTGTTACTATCTGGAGTTTGTTCGTTGGGTTCTGCGCGTACGTCAGTTACTCGAGATCCACAGTAGCAATAACTAGTTCTTGGAACCAGCTTCAGAAGCATAGACTGTTCATGTAGGCTCGTCATGGTAGACCACACAGATTCGAAGAGACATAACTCACCTCCCGCGACTGCATCGTTTGGCGCAGCGAAACCACGAGTCTGGCGTCCCTGTTCGTCCACTAGTTCTTGGCGTATCTCCATAAGCGCCTTGCCGAGAAGGTTCTTGCCGGGCCAGAGGCCCTTGTGCGTTTTCGCCTGCTCGAGCGTCAAGCCGCAACCCCAAGTCATGTCTGTTGATGCCTCGACGATCTCGCGATCAGAGGTTGCGAGGAGGACTGTGCGGAGAGCAGTGGACGTCTTTGATACGGTGAACTTCAAGCCAACTGCCTTCAGCATGACCTTGTATGAGACTGCAGCTTTAGATTAGCGATTTCTTCGTTGTAACACGAGGACGTCATCATACCATCGTTCCACTCTTTAACATCCAAGTTCTTCACCTTCTTCCCCAGTGCTTTGTGCTTTTTGGGATCCGACGTTTTCATGATCGCGTCGCTGGATCCCTGTTAAGTGTTAGATTCTGGTTTCTTCAACGTTGCTTGAACTTACAGTGTCCATTGCCCAAAGCGCCTTGGCATGCTGGAAGAACTGTTCCACGCAGCAATATTCCCTGTACTTCGGGGGACCGTAGGTAAAGATCGAGTTCTTAAAGCTGCTTGGGTACATGTTGCTCAGCTGACCGAAGTTGTTCTGTGCACCGTAGAAGAACACTGGGGCGCGCGATCTATCAAAGCGCGGCTGCTGAGACGCAGGATCGGGCTGGCGATTCCGTCTCGACATATTGACGTGGCGATGGCGGCGTGGAATCAAACCGTAGATGTGAGGTCGTGAGTTGACGTTATTGCAGATGCTGTTGTGCGTGGAGGCAAACACTCACTGCGCTAGCATTTCACTAGTTACCCGCTAGCCAGATCTGTCCATCTCGAGTATTGCGTTGCGTAGTTTTCCTGTTACCACCTTCACCTGGGAAAACGCTAAACAGGTCTGCAGATTACATCAACACAACAACATGCAAAGTATGTAAGTAACGTTAATGTAGGCTCTAGAACTGTTTAGTTCTTTCCCTGTGTAAGATGTTGCTGGTATTACTTCACCGTTTTACGGACATCTCTTGTTCTCGACTGTGTTGGATACATAAAAGTATCTACTATTTCTCTAACCTTAAAAGTCTATTGTATGAGTAGAGAGTTCGAAGTTAGATATAATAAGGCAAAAGTAGAGCAACGTGCAGGCAGGGTCATATTCTAGAAGCGACTTAAACTTAGTTTTTAAGATGGCACTGTATAAGAGAGAAGACGACGAGGACTCGTAGGAGAACTACTTCTCATAGTCCATTGCATTGCTCTTATATGATCATCCTCCCAGTTTGCGTCGCCTTGTGCCCAACGCATTTCTTTTGCGTATAAATGTGTTAATAATTCATTTCGTATGATAACGTCAAATGTGAGTGTTGAAATTCACAATCTCGGGAAACCCCAGCTTGTGATCATACCATCTGGCCAGCCAATCTCGGTCATGCACCAAACGCGAAGTCCGAGAAGTCGCATCATCATCAACGTCGTCGAGAAAGTATCTTCTACGCTGCCACATGCAGGGGAAGTCGAGACGAAGGAGGTCGTCAAAATAATCGACGCTGTCTGATGCATCCTCATCGAAGTTACCAACAAGAGGGAATATTAGTAGGCGTGGCAGCAACAACAGCTTTTGTACCTGATAAAGTCTTAGCTTACGAGTCGATGTAGTCTCTTGTAGTCCATGCGTACTTACTTTATAATAAGAATTATAAGCCTACTATACTACTTGTCTTGTAACTGTAGTCCTAGTCAAGATACTCCCGGCATACGTAACGCACGTAGACTGAGACTCCCCGGCTATCGTGTAGGCGGTACGTCCAGCATCATGTCAACGTTTCACGATCATCTCTTATGCTCAACTGTGTCGGATTAATGATGACATCTACCATCTCCTATGTTTCATTGCATCGCTACCATAGCTTCATCCTCACAACTTCTATTTCTCATCTCCAATCTTGAAGACATACTTGACTCCACTGGCCTTGCCATCTCTCAAATTCTTCATGCCCGTCTCTACTCCCTCTAAGCCACCAGGAACAACCTCATGCGGATGCGGCTTGAACCAGCCCTCAGCCAATCCCCTCGCCATATACCTGAACATGATGAACGCGTAATCTGAATCTTCCTTGTGCGCTGAGCCCACCATCGTCTGGGTCTGCTGCACAGTCTCTGGAATACCTTCATATGTCTTACCCGGCAGAACAAGCGTGAGCTTGCCCGTGGGCTCTAGCACCTGCACAATGTTTGTGTAGGAGTTGTGTTCAGAAACGGCGTCATACGCGTATTGCAGTTTCTGCCCCTTGAGCGCGTCTTTGATGCCCTTTACAACCGCTTTATCACCCTTTCGATAATCAACGATTGTGTCACCCTTTGAGCGGTCGATAAGCCCCTCGACGAACTTCTCTCCTTTTCCTGCTACAGCGATGATGGGGTGGATGTTTGCGCGCGATGCTAGTTTAATCGCGTATGCACCGACTGCACTCGCACCACCGTACACAACAAGCGGCGTGGGTTCCTGCGCCGGAGTCCACGGGTCAGGCAGGCCCATGCGTTGGTGCAATCCGATGGCTGCTGTCATGGCGGCGAGAGGCAGGGTCGCTGCTTGCTCGAAGGACACAGAAGATGGGATGTGGAAGGTTGTGTGGGCCCAGCCTACTGCGTACTCGGCGAAGGAACCACCCGGTGTCATCATCTCGTGGAAGGAAGCGACGCGGTCTCCGGGCTTGAACTCGTAGACGTTGGCACCGACGCTGTGGACGTAGCCGGCGATGTCGTCGCCGGTGTTGAAGTTAGGCTTCATGTCGTAGGCGGGGATTTTCCTGGAGGATATGTTAACGGAGGATCGATTGGTAGGAGAGATATTGGAGTGAGAGGTAGGTCACGTGGACATGGTATCGTGCAAGTACTTGGATAGTAGCGGGAACCGGGAAGTAGACATACCAGTCTTTGGGGTTACTGCCCGAATAGACGACCTTGATGACGACCTGGTTGGCTTGTGGCTCGGGGACAGCGACATCCTTGATGGTGACCGAAAGGTCTTTTGCTACTTGTGCTTCCTTCATTGTGATAACTCTTTCCTTTACAGGTTGTTTTTCAAAATGCGTAGATGAATTAAGATAGACAACGGGTACAATGTGCCGTTAAGTTATGCAGGTAAAGGTACCCCCCAAAATGAGGCGGGGCTCCCAAGCATCTTTATATCCAAACAACATGATCCTGAACATTCCACCGTCCGTCGTCCGACATCACAGACGCGAATATGTGGAGCTGGCATTAATAATGACGAATGTGGGGTTTAGTGTGCTGGGTGGAGTAGATCTAGCCCTGGAGGTTGTTGGCGACGTCGATGATGCGACTTT
>Ga0265780_10003554_pt1 | contig 20458 bp, 15 predicted proteins | sample P1T30metagenome_FD_192432 | JGI IMG/M metagenome (GOLD analysis project Ga0265780, IMG submission 192432) | Plant litter microbial communities from East Loma Ridge, Irvine, California - P1 T30 | ecosystem: Environmental > Terrestrial > Plant litter > Unclassified | place: USA: California...
GTCGCGATTATCAATCAATTTGAAGATTACATGAGCTTGTTCGTTTCTCTTCCACCCGTTTGACACGCCATTACTGACTCTTGTACCCCGTTCCTTTCGCTTCGCACATTGTTCTATACGAGCGATGTGCCCAAGAGTCAAGCCGTTGTCGGATATCAGAATCGACATGGATATTCACGCCCTCATCCCGTCCTTCCCATCTCCCGCTTCCGTGCTTCCATCATCATCATCATCATTCTCATCATCGACAACAAGTCTGTTCAAACAATCGTCGTGTTCGTGGTCGTAACACCACCAGATTTCATATCGCGCATCAATCTGAAAAGTTTTGTGATCCTCGGGCATCGGGGCAATCCCGTAGTAGCCGCTGATCGCGAAATAGTCGGCGTATATTATTCCAGCTTCTTCAGCCGAGAAAACATCGGATCACTCCCTGGACCGAAGGAAACAAATACGCCGAAAGCTTTCACTTACATATTTTAACTCTATAGCTCTGCAACTGTACTCGTCCCTCACTATACCTCTTGCATACCCACCAGATATACCATTGCGACTAGAACCAGGCCAGCAGATACTCATTGAACGGTAGCAGGTATTCTACCATCTCTTCGAGACTCATGGGTATGTCTCCCCAGCTGGTCATCTCAAGCAGCAACAAAGCCAGGGTATTTGAAAATCCAGGCACCGAAAGCCATTCTGTCTTCCTGGGCGCCACATGTGTAAGCAACCTTCTTGCAGACTTTTTCTGCTCCGGCGTCAAGTTGTCGGCGCAGAAAGCTGCTCTTTCGGCCATATCTCCACTGAAACCGGTCAACTGACGGAATGCGACCACTGCCTTGATGCATGTGAGCCATCTCTCCAAGGATTCCATGCATCGTTCGTAAGCGTGCCCAAGAGTAGTTCGAAGACGGCCGGCATCGTTGTGTGATATCATGGTAGCCAGAGTGACTGTTTGTTGTAGCTCTTCGAGATCGTGTGTTCCCGGGTCACGTTGTTCGAGAACTGAGAGAAGCGGCGAAGCGAGTGCGAGACAGGATGGTGCCTTTGGTACACCTTTTGCAGTTAGATGCGGTGAGATTTGAGTTAGCTGTGAGAAAAAGCTTACCTATTGTTTTACGGGTGCTGTTTTTCTTTGCTATCTTGCTTACCAAGTCAGATCCTGGCTGCGCTTTCTTAGACTTGTCCTTCCGTTTACGTTGTCTGCACAGAGGCTGGGAGTCAACGCCCATCTGATTTGCTGACACGCTTCTCCTATACTTATCCCCTGCTGACGCTGCTATCCTAGTGATGGCAGGATTAGGCGAGGGAGTCGATTTGCAGACTCCCTCCCCGAATTCCAGCTTCGCAGAATTGGATAGCGCCATGCTTTGTTCCCTTGTGCGCAGTGACAGCTTCACATTAATAGTGTCCGTTGGTTCATTACGATAGGGTCTCGCTGCCTTGGATGCTTTACAAGGAGTCAGAGCAAGCTCATCGGTCATATTGTCGTCACCCGTGTCCGAGACTGGAGTCCCTTGACCGAATCTTCGACCGCGACGATGTATATCTACTGCCTCGGTAAAATTTGACAGTATCGGTTTGGTGGTAAGGTATTTTCTGGTAGGGCGGTTCCTACCCTCACGCAACGTATCCATGGCTCTACGACAAGCGCGCTGAACGACCCATCCGAAGAGTTGTTTTCGAATTCTAATTTGAACTGAATCAGCAGGAGACCTTGCATATACTATGTATTTGAATGTATACTAACATGAGCTTATCCTTGATATTCTTGTAGACGAGATGTTTTGGATACAAATTTTTGTCGACTTTAGTGACGAATGTTCCTTCTTTCCCCCCATCGTTCCAGATCTTTGGACCGTAATCGACAAGAAGGCTGTCGGTGATCTCGTATAGAAGAGAGTGCTGGCTTTCAAGTGCGGTTTTGATGGATTCTCTCGATTTGTACTGTGTCGCAATCTGCTTGACTTTTTCCTCGGTTGCAACCCAGAGATGCCATGCGGCGGGAACATCCCCATTTTTCTTGGTCAAGTTGAGTAATCCGATACGCCCTGTGTATTTCCTAGCCTGTGTACCGTAGCGTGTGGCTTCATTAATGAGAGCAGCGATATCTGTTGCCATGACTGCTACCTAGGCATCATACTCGACCATATCATGGGGGAACAGTCAAGTGAACAGAAGAGGGGAAGTCGGTAGAAATTGTGTCTGCAGTAGGGGAGGTTGTAAGAGGAATTAAACACCAGTGTGGTTCAACTGCATAGTAAGACTGGGCTTGCTTGTTCTGCCCTATTAAACCTAGTTTTAAAATGATGTTGAGTGAACGATACGTGGCGAGAGTTGCATAGCAAGCCAAAACGTGGTCAAAGAACATCACTATCTCAAGCCACACGTGGAGAAAAGAGCCGCGCCACCAATGGAAACAGTCCAAGCTATCCGATGTGCGCTCGCTTGAGCCCTTTTCGGTTGGCAATGCAAGGGGCCTAAAGGAGTTGTCGGGACGGCAGCAGACCGAAACACTGACCGGTGACCAAGGAGTCCCAATGGCACACCGCCATTCAATACATTGAGCTAGGATAATCGAATTCAAAGCACTATGTTGGGAAAGGGCAGTCAAAATGTACGAACAAGTACTCATGGTTTGTGTAGGGTAGAGTCAGTTTGCCAAATTAAGAATGGCTTGCTCACAAACGAGCCTTGTTCATTTCAGATCGGCTGAAGAGAAGTAAAGCGACCCTCTCAAGGACATTATCAGTGGCTGTACGGCGTCTTCGGATGCGTTGGGCTAATTATATACCTAGGGGTCCCCGTGGTCGGTACTGCAGCCGGCGTGGCGCACCAGCATTTGAATCCTGCTGTAAAATTAGCAATAAGCTAAGGCCAGTTGTGATGGTCCTTCACTTTGTTAGTTACCTCTGTAACGGATCACATTCGAGATGTGATATCACTTTGTGATTGCACATTTCGTTAGCTGGGTGAGTAACGCGTGACGTCATGGACGTGACTTTCAATAACAGAAAGTCCAGGAGAGAGGGAAAGTGTAATATAGGCCAAAAGAAATCGAGAGACTGTTTATCGCTGTAGAAACTTCAGTCCACTGATACGTACAATATCCATGCACCTACCATGGAGCCAATTAAACCTCGCAAGAAACCCAAACCCAATTCAAAGGAAGCAGCAAATATCGCATAACTATCGTGATGATCTCATATAAAGCCTGGCTGCCATGTAAAGTTCTTCCTCAAGTTACAAAACTCAAACACAACCTTCTAAAGACTTTTAGCAACTCATTCAATGTTTGCACCATCTGTCAATCAGCAGAAGTCTCCTCTTCCACTTTGACCCTCTTAGGTTTCGCCATGTCCTTATCAAAAGCCTCTGCGAAGGATCTCGGATGATTAGATCAGGTATATCACCATTATGCAGATTCCACGTCGATGACCATGTATCGTTGACTTAGCCTGCGGGATGAAGGGTTTGTACTTATCTCCATTACCGTGGTAATTTGTTTTCCTTCATGAGACGCCCATTCGTCCTGCACCCTAAATTGTTATAAGTTCTGAGCCTGGAGCGCCAGCGGTAGTAGTAGCAGCAGTAGTAGCAATGGTAGTTGTGTCAAGTCGAACATTGTGTTTGGGCAATCGGACCTTCGTAGCTGATTGATGTCAACGATGTGGGCTGAGCCAATCAAAGATGCCAAGAAAAAGGTAGGTCATGCACTAACAACTTCACGACCGCCACCACCCGCATCGTCTATCAAGGCTCGCCGGACGCCCGAGCATCAATTGAGCGAGACAAACCATTACTGTCCGTCACAATGCTCGCACGACACGCCCCCGCCTCATCGGCCCTCAACGCAGCCGCCCACCGAGCTTTGCCCGCAGTCTCGGCAGCCACCCGCTTCTCCAAGACCGCCGCGCCCAGAAACCAGACACAGAAGAGGACGCTTGCGACAGTGCAGGACGCACCAAAGAGGACATATGGCGGCCTAAAGGACCAGGACAGGATTTTTCAAAACCTGTACGGACACCACGGCGCAGATCTGAAGAGCGCGCAGAAGTATGGAGACTGGCACAAGACCAAGGAGATTCTGCTCAAGGGCCACGAATGGGTGTGTATAGCCGGTCGAGACGGCTATGTAAACAAGGCTGACAGGCGCAGATCATCTCTGAGATCAAGGCTTCTGGACTGCGAGGCCGAGGTGGTGCTGGTTTCCCCTCTGGCCTGAAATGGGTATGCAATGTCGGGAACAGCCATATGCCGACCGCCTACTGACATGCACAGTCATTCATGAACTTCAAGGATTGGGATAAAGACAGCAAGCCCCGCTATCTCGTTGTCAACGCCGATGAGGGTGAGCCCGGAACCTGCAAGGACCGTGAGATTATGCGCAAGGACCCCCACAAGCTCATTGAGGGCTGTCTCGTCGCCGGACGTGCTATGAACGCCACTGCTGCCTACATCTACATTCGAGGTGAATTTTACCACGAGGCTACCGTGCTTCAGCGCGCCATCCAAGAGGCGTACCAAGCTGGTCTGATCGGCAAGAACGCGTGCGGTTCTGGCTACGACTTTGACGTCTACCTTCACCGAGGAATGGGTGCATACGTCTGTGGCGAGGAGACGTCCCTCATCGAATCACTAGAAGGCAAGCCCGGAAAGCCTCGTTTGAAGCCCCCTTTCCCTGCGGCTGTTGGTCTTTTCGGTTGCCCTTCCACCGTTGCTAACGTCGAGACCATTGCTGTCGCACCCACCATTTGTCGGCGAGGAGGCAGCTGGTTCGCCGGCTTCGGTCGTGAGCGTAACCAAGGTACCAAGCTCTATGCCATCTCCGGTCACGTCAACCGCCCCTGCGTTGTCGAGGAGGAGATGTCGATTCCCCTTCGCGACCTCATCGATAAGCACTGCGGTGGCGTTCGCGGCGGCTGGGACAACCTCAAGGCCGTCATCCCCGGCGGTTCATCTACTCCTATTCTTCCTAAACACATTTGCGACGATCAACTCATGGACTTTGACGCGCTCAAGGACTCCCAGTCTGGATTCGGCACAGCCGCCGTTATCGTCATGGACAAGTCAACTGATGTTGTCCGTGCCATCACCCGCCTTGCAAAGTTCTACCACCACGAGTCTTGCGGCCAGTGCACACCTTGCCGCGAAGGATCAAAGTGGACACACCAAATCATGGACCGCTTCTACAAGGGCCAGGCCCGCGAGCGCGAGATTGACATGCTGCAGGAGTTGACCAAGCAGGTTGAGGGTCACACGATTTGCGCGCTGGGTGAGGCCTTCGCATGGCCACTCCAGGGATTGATCAGGCATTTCAGGCCAGAGCTCGAGGCCAGGATAAAGGACTATGGGCTGAAGAACGGCGGCGAGGCGTTGGCTGGTGGATGGGCACATGATTCTGCCAAGAAGGGGCTACTTGTCTCGCCTGGTCAGTAGAGAGTTGTGAGCATCAGGCCGAAGACGTCTTGTACTTTGCATTTTCCCTTTTTTTTGTGTTGGCGTGTGCAAATGTTTGCTGAGTTGAGCTGTATATAGTATCTCGGCACGAATGAAGAGGACTCAAATTCGAACTTGGTCGTGGTATGCGATTTTTCCGTAGACCAAAGCAAGATGACATACACTAATACCGTATTCGCTCGCTATACGCCGCATACGCCTTTTCAACAAAAACCCCCCCGACCAGAAGAAAGGTTCGTTATCTTTTGACTCTGAACTCTCCCTTCTCATCATTATCGGACCGGGATTTGTGTCAAGTACCCATACAAATCTGAATAAACTCATCCCTGCTTATCGCATTATCATTATCCATGTCAAACTCCTCAATCATAGCGACCAGCTCATCATGCGACAGTGCCTCCCCCAATTCGCGTGCAACACGTGTGAGATCCTGCAAGGTGATGGTGCCCTTGTTGCCCTCGTCAAAGAGCTCGAAAGCCCTCAGGATCTCATCTCGTGGGTCCCTGCTCAATATCCTCTGGGCCATGAGTGTCTGGAAAGACTGAAAACTCAGCAGTTGCCGACCTGGCGCTGCGTACTGGTTTTGTTGTTGCCGTTGCTGCTTCGACTGCGCACCTTGCGGGGACGGGGTGCCATGTTGTTGCAGGATAGCCAAAATCTCCTGCTTGGGAAGGTCGAAGCCAAGAGCCTTCATGGCTACTTTGAGCTCGTGGTAGTCAATGTATCCGTCCTTGTCGAGGTCGAAGAGATTGAATGCCTCGCCAATCTCCTCTCTTTGCTCTTCGGTGAGTTCGGCCAGCGAGTTTGCGCCTGCAGCTTCCATGCGCTGGGCATTTTCGCGCGCAGCCCGCTCGCGTTCGATGCGCTCGGCTTCGAGGCGCTGCGCGTTCTTGGGGTTGGGCGGGAAGGCCGGCGTGTTGCTAAAGGTGGGTTGCGGTTGCGGCTGCTGCGGTGGTGCAGTGCGCCCCATGCCGTACCGGGGGCCGGTCCCAAGAGGGTTGGAGGAGCTGGCCATGTGTGGTGATTTGTTGTGGTGTATGCGTGTTTTGGCGAATGTGTGTGTGTGTGTGTGTGTGTGTGTGGTATATGGGTGTTTAGGGTCAAGCGGGGATGCGCGAGCGAGTTGTGAGTTGGTTGCAGCCGCGCAATCGCAGTTGAGCAAATGGGCGGCGGGCGAAACGGGTAGCCTAGCGGATTGCTGGATTGCGAAGACGCGAATTCCTTGTGTCCTATTCTAAATGACTTCTTTGTTTGGGTCGAGGTCACGATATGCACTTCTTTGGGACGCGAGGCGCGTTTGGGCGTGGAAGCTTAGCTACGGCTCTAGCGCGCTTTGTTGGTGGGGTCCGTAATGGGTAGGGCTGATGTCAAGGATATTGTTGTCCGTATTATGGTGCAGCCTTGCTGGGGTGGAAACCACAAGCCCGGGGGGACTAGGACTAGGTAGAGAATGGGCTGGGTGTGTACTCGCATTGCAGTTGAACACATGATTTCAGCACGCCTCGGCACCTGGGCAGCTGACTGCAGCACGACCGAAAAAAAAACATGTCGTAGTACAGTAATTCTTCATAGCCCACCACCCTTTCACACGCAGCAGCTGGGACGAAAGAGTATAGGCTCAAGGTGCATGAGCCTATTACAGTTGCCTCCGAAGCAAAGTATATGCGAGACAAAGAAGACGCATTGCAACACACTAGGACGGTCTTGACGAGTGCTGGCTGGAAGTCATGCATAGTCGACCATTTTTTTGGCCAGGCCAGTATCTGTTGGCGGGAAAGGTTCCAAGCTCGTGGTCGTGTAGGGGCAAGTCTGGTGGGCTGCGTTGGAGCGAATTTTCCTCAGTCCACCACCAGGCAGCCGTAGGTAGCAGCAGGCAGACCCAAGGAAGCCTCGGTCAAGACACCCAAATGAATGCGCCGACGTCCCATTCGCCAATTGCCGTCTTGGACTGCTCCTGTACAGGGGAGAGGGCCTAGTAGCGTGCTGCAGAGTGGTGTGCTGGTGACGGATGAGGGCCACGTGATGTTCCGGCAACGGCTTAGCGCCGTGTTGACGTGCGTGCTTTCCGTGCTTCCTCCTAAGTGCGACATCACCTCTGCTTTTGTGCTCCAGCAAACTCTCGCGCCCGTCGCTCTTTCACTTCCATGACGGCTTCCTTTACTACTTAATCTGCTCCGCTTCAGAGCTCCTTTTCTCTAATTTCTCTCCTTCCTTTCTCGCACGCCTGCAGTCGACCCCGCTGCGCGCTTGCCCATTCTCCGTTCCTTGGCGCGTTTTCCGCGAAGCTCGCTCTCCCACGCCTGCCTTTACGAGAGCTCTCTCCAACCCCCAATTCCATCATCCAACCCCGCCACGACGCGATCTCTCTGCGCGCATTGCTAGTCAACCACCAACCAAAACACGCGCAACCCGTTGGACCAATCCAACATGTCCTTCGGTGGTGGATTCGGCGGCTTCGGCGCCAACAGCAACAATAATAACAACCAGTCCACCGGCTTTGGTGGATTTGGATCAAGTAACAATAACAACAACAACACAGCTGGTAAGTGCAACCCTTGATGCATGATGATTCTGGATTCTTTCGAGCGTGACTGCCTCGATGCGCCTTGCGACATCGCCACGGCCTCATCGACGAACCGTGTCTAACATGCCCTGCGCCTCAGGCTTCGGCTCAAACGCGAATACCGGTACAAGCATATTCGGCGGCGCCGGCGCCGGCAATACTGGCAGCACCATGTTCGGCGCCGGCAACACCAGTTCGAGCTCGCCTTTCGGAGGCGGAGGTACGTGGAAAGCCTACGCTTTGCTATCGTGTCGCTCTCGTGGGAAGATTCGCGCGTACCAACAGTGTTCCCATCTGCCTGCGCATGCTTTGTCGATTGCCATCGTTATTCAATTCTGCGCAAGGATCCATGTTTTGAAAATTCTACCTAGAATCAACAGACTGACTTTGACCCATAGGTGGCTTCGGCGCCAACACAAACAACAACACTGCCTTTGGCTCGAAACCCTTCGGTAGCTCAACGACCGGCGGCGGACTGTTCGGTGGCGGTGGCGCTACTGGTGGCAACGCATTTGGAGGAGGCTTCGGCGCGACCAACAACAATACCACGTCCGCATTTGGTGCCACAAACACAAATACGGGAGGAGGCCTATTTGGCCAGAGCAAGCCAGCTGGCTTTGGCGCTGCAGCAACAACTGGCGGTGGCCTTTTCGGTGGCGGAAATACCAGCGGCGGATTTGGCTCCACCAATGTCAACACCACTACAGGCGGATTCGGTGCCAATACAGGCGGTGCCTTCGGCGCTGGCAGCAACCCTCCCCCAAACAACGGCACTGCCAACACACCCTTCCAGCCATTCTCCGAGAAGGATGGTACTACCGGCAACGCACAGTCGCAATACCAGACCATCACATTTCAACAACCGTACCAGACATACTCTCTTGAAGAATTGCGTGTAGCCGATTACAACCAAGGTCGCCGGTATGGCAACGGCGGAAATGGTCAAGCCGGAGCGTTCGGACAAAGCACCGGGTTTGGAGGCTTTGGTAGCAACACAAACACAACTGCTACTACAGGCTTCGGGGCCAATGCCAACACTGGCGGTAGTCTGTTCGGAGGCGGCAATGCCAATACCAATACCAACACCACATCAGCATTTGGTCAGAACACTGGAGGCTCAGCGTTTGGCGCGAACAACAACACGGCTGGTGGCGGTCTCTTTGGTCAAGCCAAGCCTGCGACTACGGGACTTTTCGGTTCCACCAACAATGCCTCGACTGGCACAACTGGTGGCCTCTTCGGAGGCAGCTCCACTAACAATACGACCGGAGGATTTGGCTCTGGTGGTGGTGGGTTTGGTTCTTCGACAACTGGCAGTGGTCTCTTCGGTCAAAACAAGCCTGCGGCAACGGGCGGTCTATTTGGTGGTGCTAACACCAACAATACCACATCCACGCCATTCGGTGGTTCAACAAATACCGGAGGCGCTTTCGGCCAATCGAATACTGGTGGTGGCCTCTTCGGCCAGTCCAACAACCAAACCACCACATCTGCATTCGGTGCCAACAACACCACCACAAACACTGGTGGCGGTGGACTATTTGGCGGCACTACTGGCGGAGGTTTTGGACAAAACAGTCAGGCTCCGGCTCAAAACACTACATCCGGTGGTCTCTTCGGCGGCGGTGGCGGATTCGGGCAGAACAACCAACAGAACCAGCAGAAGCCTGGCGGTCTATTTGGCGGCGCAAGCGCTGGTACTACAGGCGGCGGTCTCTTTGGTCAAACCAACCAGAGCCAGCCATCTACTGGGGGTCTATTTGGCGGCTCTACTGCTAACAACAACAACAACACTGGAGGTGGTCTTTTTGGTCAGAAGCCTGCTACCGGGGGCACCTCTCTCTTTGGTGGTGGCAACACTACCAACACAGGAACCTCTGGTGGAGGCTTGTTTGGTAACCTTGGTGCTTCGAACAACCAACAAAACACTGGGGGCTCAAGCCTCTTCGGTGGTCAAAACAACAATCAGCAGAAGCCCGGCGGCCTATTCGGCGGTTCCACGGCCAACACGAACACAGGAGGCGGTCTCTTTGGCGGTGGGCAACAGAACAACCAGTCAAACTTGGGCGGATCCCTCTTCTCTAGCCAAAACCAGCAGCCACAGCAACAGCAAAACCAGAACAGTCTGTTTGGTGCTTCTGGAAGTTCTCTTCTCAACACCTCTATTGCCACCAACCCCTATGGCAATGATGCTCTATTCGCTGGCCTTCAGACTCCTACCCAGAGCCCTGGCCCGATCGCAACCCCACTATCCAGCAGCCAGAAGAACAAGAGCAAAGCGATACTTCCTCAGCACAAGCTGAACCCATCTGCATCGACGCGTCTTCTTACTCCCCAGAGTAAATTGGGCGGTTATGGATTCAGCTATTCGTCCTACGGCGGATCATCTGGTGCTTCGAGTCTGGCTGGTAGCACGGGTTTCAGTGGAAGTCTCTTTGCAAACGGTCACCTCTCTAGGTCACTAGGGAAGAGCGTGTCCACCAGCAACCTCCGTAACAACTTCACTCCGGACACTAGCATACTTTCTCCAGGCGCATTCACCACTACTGGTCGCAATTTCGGTAACGGCAGTCTCAAGCGACTAAATATCAACCGAAACATCAATGGCGGCCGCACCCCACTGTTCGATGAACCCTCGCAGAAGCGCGTTAGCTTTGCTCCTGGTGAAGATGTCAATGGAGAGACGAACGGAGAGACCGCCTTAGTGGTTCGAAGGGACGAGGATGACGCCTCCCCCAGGGCTGCTGATAACGAGACAAACGGCGAGTCCTCTCGCCCAGCCATGCAGCAAGTCAATGGCACAGAACTCGCGCGCGTTGATGACCCAGCGCTTGCACCGAAATCAGCATCTTCTGTTAATATTCAGCCTGGACAGGACCCCAAGCCCGGCGAATACTGGTCCAGCCCACCGCTTGAGCAGTTGAAGAGGATGAGTAAGCAGGAGCTCAAGAGTGTATCAGACTTCATTGTTGGCCGTCACAACATTGGTCAGATCAAGTTCCATCACGGCAAGCCTGTCGACTTGTCGGAAGTTGACCTCGATAAGCTGTTCGGTGATATCGTGCAGTTAAATGCACGTAACGCCACCGTCTATGGAGAGAGCTGCACATGCCTGCCAAAGCCACCGCTGGGAAGTGCCCTGAACCAGCCTTCTGAAATCATTCTTGGCAATTCATGGCCTCGCAACAGGGCTGGCAAGAAGGATATCAAGCATCTTGAGCGTCTCAAGCGAGTGGCCGGAACGACGTTCATCAAGTACAACCAGACCACGGGTGAATGGACGTTTACTGTCCCTCATTTTTCCTCGTACGGCCTGGATTATGATGACTACAGCGACGATGAAGATGAATATTCGAGCGAGCTGAGTGACGTTCCTGATACCCCAGCAGATCAGCAACATCGCTCTAGTCAAATGACCAGCACTCCCCAGCAGGAGTCCTTCGTTAGTCCTCAATCTCAGTCTCAGTCCAGCCCTGATGACACGTTCGACTTCAAGAAGGGAATGCGATCGCGCTCCAGCGTACCAGGTGGCTTTGGCGATGAAACCATGTATGAGGACGACGAAGAGATGCATGATACTCGAGGCGAATCTTTTTTAGGGCGTCGCTCCGTGGGTTCGCTTGATGGTCAGCAAGACGCTGACCACTCTGAAGAGAGCGAATTAGATTTGGTGCACGACCAGAGCATGGCGGATTCTGTATCGGGACCATTTCGAACCACGGAGCGAGCAACCGTCATGGACGATCCATTCAGGGGCTCATTGATGCCAAAGTCTATCCTCAAACCCAGTCAATTCGCCAAGCCCGGCGCAGGAACACCAACGAAAGCGCAACCGATTTTTGATGATGACTGGGCGAATCAGCTCCAACGCACCATCAGCCCCAAGAAACATGATCGACAGGCCCTTCGCGAGAGCCAGGGCAACGTACTACGTGAACACGAAACCAACCCTACGAAGCTTTCCCAATCCATTGTTGGTCGACCAATGACTACGGCCATGGATTTGATGGACTCTCTTTTCGGCGAGACGGAGAACCAACAGGCTCCCAAGCGTGGTGGACATGGCATCGAGGTTTGACTTCCCTTCCCCTTTGGCGTTTGTATATGATGGGGCGCGGTCTGTGGCAGGTTTCCTACGTGGCTCTCCTTCATAGATTGACGCTTGGACCTTACGTCCGCCCATGTATGTAGTCACAAATTGATATGGGACAAGATTGCTGAAACTCTTGTCTCTAGTTACCCTATTCCAAACGACCCAAGACCGCATCCGAGCTCGATCAACTCACCGATGCCGACAAAGACTTTCACAGTTGCAGCAAACCTCGCTTTAGCGAATCCAACATCCTCATCTACGGCAACAAAGGACCAGCCCACCTCGAAGGTGGCGTCTTTGTTACAGCTCAAGAACCGCTCGTGGATGCTACCAAGGATGTACGCTTTGTGAAGCTGCCTACCTTTGACGACGTAAGTAGACACCCACCTTATTCTCGTTATACATATGGGACACTAATCAATTCCAGTCCGTTCCTGAAACTTTATCGCTCTACAAAAAGCATACAAAGATATCCATTACTGACGGTGCGCCTTCAGCGAAGATATTGACTGATCCCGCTCCGTTGGAGTTCTCTGTTGTATCAAGGGCTGTAGCTCTCGATACCGTAGCAGGCGTGCATGAACAGCAAGCATGGCAATTGCTTTCGCTTCTTTTTGATGATGCCGACAGAATCCCCGCTGGCGTGCAAGTGGACGATATACAGGTATACAGGAAAGAGAAGCTCTCGGACTTTTGGAAACAGCTTGTCTGGGATGATGCACAGAAACACGCCCAACAAGCAGCTTCGCCCGAAGAATCTGCTATCGCACAGCTTAGTTGCAACAATGTCGCCGATGCCTGTCACTGTCTATTGGATGGTCTCGATTTGCGACTTGCAACAATGGTTGCTCAAATCGGCGGCGATGATACGATGCGGGAGAGTATGCATGCGCAGATTGAAGAATGGCGACGTCTAGATGTGCTTGCTGAGATGGAGGATTCTCAGCGTGCCTTATACGAGCTCCTTGCTGGCAATTGCACTCAGTCAAAGGGCAAGATGGGAGCGGGTCGGGAGAATCATGCTTCTACTTTCAACATCTCAAGTCGCTTCGGTCTTGACTGGCGACGGGCCTTTGGACTGCGCCTGTGGTACGGCACGCTAGCGAACGAACCCATCGAGATGGCTGTTGCGCAATTCGCCGACGCTGTTATAGATGGCAGGGAAGCTGTCAAGCCAGTACCATGGTTTATTCGTAACAACGTCGACATGAGCTGGAAAGACCCTGCAGCTGAACACCGAGAAGACCTCCTTTGGGGTATTCTCAAGCTCTATACTTCGGCGAAGATGGACCTTCCTGCTAACATCGAGCACGTCCTGGCTCCCGAGAACGTCTCCGGCAACCCTTTGAATGCTCGCTTCTCATTCCAGCTTTTCCAGCTCTTCAAGTCACGGCTAGAGGATGCAAGCGAGGCGGAAGAGCGCAAGGTCCCGATGCCTACTTCTCGTAGTCATGATGATGGCGAAGAAAACTTCCGCCGGTCACTGCGATCATGGGCCGCTTCAGGTGCTGAAGATGAGATACAAGATGCAAATCCGCTTGTTGAACTGGGCGATAAAATCACTCTCACATACGCTGCTTCGCTACATACTCCGGAACACTGGACTACCGCTATTTGGGTCTATACTCATCTGTCTTCCGCCCCAATGCGTGAGCACTACATACGCTCGTTGGTCAACCAGTTCTCTAGTTCATTCGTTCTGGAAGACGATAATCCCACATATGCATATCTCACACGGGACCTTCATGTACCGTCAACGTGGCTGCACGCGGCTGCTGCCTTGCAAGCGAGGTCCAAGGGTGATGCCCTACGCGAGGCAACACATCTCATCAAGGCTGAAGAGTTAGAAGAGGCGCACGAAGTACTTTGCAGAAGGGTTGGTCCGGAAGCCATCATATCTCGCGATTATGATGCGCTACGTGAACTCATGGATGGTTTCGTGTCAGAGTCGCCAAGGGAGCCCGTTCAAGGCTGGGCGCAAGGCGGACAGATCTACTTTGACTACATTGAGCTGATTGACCTGACTGGACAACGGTCAACATACCGTGTCGATGAAGAGCTAGACAACAGGGTCCAAGAAATTCTTGCAAAGCTCCAACGTGCACTCGAGATAGCTGGGCGCGACAGATTGGGCTCGTGTGGCCTGGAAGAGCGCGTCGCTCTCATGGAGATTGCCGGTAACGTCGCCAATCTCACCACCAAGTCTCAGGTTCGTTATCCACACACTCACTTCTTAGTCACAGTGAAGTAAAGCTAACAATGTCACAGCGAACGAATCGCAATACAATCCTTAAGCTTCCACTTACCGAAGATCTCTGGCTCAAGCACTCCATCGAGCTTAGCACAAGCTATTACCGCAACGTTATGGTGACTAGCTGATAAGCTCGTGTGTACATGGAGTGAGTGTAGGGACGTGGAGGTTATCATGGACGTGGCGTTGTATCTACAGCTGATGAGGTAGCGTAAGCTGTAGCTGCTCTTCTTTGGCGCTTTTTTTTCATGGTGATATATCGGGAGGGCTGAACGTTGATGTATGGTGGTTGGGAACAAGACTGGTTGCTGTTGAAGTGAAACGATGCGATGTATTCCGAAATTCTTTCTTTGTCAGAGGAAAAGCGAGTTTTTAGGTTCGATTCGAAGTGTATAGTATGATTTGGAGAGGGGAGAAGGTTTAATTGCATATTTTTTTTTGCTTTTTAACATGTACTGTTGTCTCAAGGTGCAGTGATGTGGACATGTGTGCTTTGTGTCTGTTTATAAATGTTTGGCACGGTGGTGCCATCGTAGTCATCAGTCATGTTGAGGTTATTTACACGACTGGCTCATGTGCATGATGGTTTCTGATGGCACTTTAGTGTTGCAATCAATGACATGCTACATGTGTGTTCAAGTACCATATATACCTAGTCATAAAGGAGGAGAAATTATCGAGAACAAGATAGGCGTGTAACAAGCATAAACAAGAGGGAGTTGTCTAAACTAAAACCATGGAGAGTTGCGAATGCTTTCGTAAACCTAATGCTACTATAATCTTTATAGCATCGGTATACAACTAGTCCATAATGGTATATATATATATGTACAAAACTATTTCTTCGTCCCAAGTCTACGAAGCCGGAGCCTGTCCTTGTTGCACAGACGTAGCAATACCGTCTCGTGGTGAGCCGTGTGAACGTCCACCTCTCCCACCAACCCTACCACCGCGTCCAATCCTGCCTCGACCACCTCTACCTGCGTTCTCTTGTCCTGGTGCTCGGCCACCACTATCATGTTTCGAGGCTGCTTTTGATACATTCGTTTTGGGAGCTGTGGCGGATTGGCCGACGACATTCCCATCATTTCTTCCCTTGCTGAAATCGGCATCATCTACACCATCTCTTTTCTCTTGGCCTCTGGCTTTACCTCCTCTACCACCACGGCCCTTGCTACCTCGACCACGAGCAGCAGATTTGGCAGCACGGTCTAATAGTCTCTTTGTTTGTGCTTCTTCTTCAATCACTCGTCGGCTTTCCTGGTCCCACCATTGCTGGAACTCTTGCTCTTGTTGAATCTCTTGCAGACTACGCTTTGCTGCAGCGTCGCGTATTGAGGTCTTCTCCGCTTCCTGGAGTGACAGAATTTCCATCATACTAAGATGTTGGCTGGGAGAGATGAGCGAATGCTGGGGCAAGGTGATATGGCGGACAGATCTGGGTGTTGGGATTGGATCAGTCGAGACCGACATTCCCCTCTCCGAGGCGATAGGGCGTGTCTTTGAAGGCGACGAGGTTGCGGTTGCAGCTCGGCCCTTGGATGCACTACGCTTGTCCTTGTGCTTGGATGATCCGCTCTTGTTCGCAACGGTTTGGCGCATAGTCAGGTGGGGTGTACTGGATGGCTGCGAAGGCTGCGGAGTAAGCGTAGGGGATGACTGTGCTGCCAGAGACATAGCAGAACTGTTGCTTGGCTTTCTATGCGCTGTTGCCTGCCAGGGAGATACAGCTGGCGGGACTGGCTGTGGCTTCTCGATTGGCGTACCGAGTTGCTGGGCTTGTTGGAGACGCTTGCGCTCTTTTTGTGACAACTTGGCGTGTGCAGCCTTTGCGATACGCTCGCTCTCTCCTCGCGATAGGCCAATGGTTAGATTCGACGGCGTGGCCGAAGAGTCTTGGGCCATAATGTCTTTGAGGTCAAGTTTGGGTGCCGCAAGGGGGGTAGTACCCCAAGGCTGACCAGGTATCCTTTCCTCCTTGATAACTGATGGGGGGACATGATTACTAGACTGGATTGATACGTCCACGGTTCTGCCGAACGTGTGAGAAGATTGATCGGGCTTTTGCACCGATCCCCACGGCGCCTCAAGAGATCCCAGTGGACTTTCCACCGTCTTCTCGTCTCCGCTCTGCTCAGCGAACTGAGGGGGTTTGAGTCTCTTTGGTGCGGCATCATCGTAATCATCCCCGTCGGACATGTCAAACATGAGGTCTGGAATTGAACCTTTGCTTTTCAGCGCTGGAGTCAAAGCTGGACTCTTGACTTCCTTAGATGCTCGCCTTCGGTTGCGCTGGCGGAGGGGTGAAGCTGCGACTTCCTCCAGGCTCTGAGCCCTGAAAGACGTGGAAAAACTGTCCCCATCGGCGTACTTATTCGAAAGTACAATAGCATCAACTTTGGCGCGCTTGCCTCGCTCAATCCTTTCAACGAGCTCTGGGTACCGATCGAAGAGAAGAGTCTCAGCTCGGCCACTTCTAGCAAAGGGGAGGTAGGCAAGCTGGTTCTCATGAGCGACCTGATTGAGCTCCAGCAACAAATCTTCGTCTAGCTCGTCCAAGGAGCCATTTTGCATTACTGCCTCCAAGCTCAGGCAAACGTACTCCAGAGCCGCATCCTTGAATTCGGCGACAGAACTTGGTGCCACTGCTGTTAGAAGGGAGCAAACATTGCGAGCGTTGACTATGTCGTAGTTAGTATTTGTATCCAAACGACCAAAGTTTTATGCATACCATAGCGGCCTATCAACCGTTGACAGATCTGTGTCAAACGATCCAACATCAGTTCGTTGGCAATAGACATGATGTCCATGACGTGGTCGAGCAATTCATCCAGTGCTAGTAAGTCATTCAAATCCTGGCTTGTAACGTCTTCGAAAATCTCTTCTCCGGCATCGGTATATATGTGACGAACAACGAGCTTGAACAGACGCATCTCCACGTGGCTAAGGTCGATATGAATGAGGGGGGACTCCTCGGTGCGCCTTCCCTCAAGCCACTGGCCAGCAGCACGGCCCCTGAAAAGACCTTCGAAGAAAGGACAGCGCTGACAAATGACGTCAGAATGCAACAGCATCTCGCCGTCAGCAAGGTCAACAATGACATCGCCGCTTTCAAAGAAAGTTGCATCTTTGATGGCGAGTTCCATATCCACGTGCAAAGACCTTCGCGGTTTGACCATCTGGCGCACAGCAGGCTCGAGCTGTCGCAGTTCAAGACGAGAAGCGACCTTCATCAGTTCAGCCCGCACCGAGCGGTATCTGTGGGCCAGAGTAGGGTAATTTCGAGTGACATTCCAGAAATCAACAAGGGAGTCGGTGTAAGCGTAGAGAACCAAGTTGAATATGGTGAGGAAATCAAGCCCTTGGAAGAGGACTAGAAGTCGCCCGCCTTCCGCCTTGACTGTCAACAAATCAGGCATGGCATGCTCGGCCCCTTTGACCCGAAAGTCGACCAGAACATCTCGCAATATACGGCTGCGTCCAGCCAAGACAAATTCGTGAACAGGGATGCGGACGTCAGAAAGTGTGGATCCAATTTCCATGTTGTAGGTGCGGTCCGGCGATGCCGATGAACGTTGCAGGATGCCAGTTATTTCTACTTCCAGATCTTTAGATCTCAAGACACGTTTGCGCAAGCCTTGTGCCTCTGTGGCTCGAGCCCAAAACCTGGGCGCAGGCTCCTCGTCATCCGACGTCTCCTCGTACTCGGTCAGTTCGTGGAAAGAGAGCAATGGTGCCAAATCTTCCCAAAGCCCTGCCTCGTCTACACCTATCTGTGTCCTGGTGACATTGCAATCTTTTCGAATCGCGGCGTACGCTCCGAATGCAGAAGCGCGGACGGCAATGACCCGAGTCAGACCGGATACGCGCTGGAACTTGTAGTCCTTCGGCTTGGTTCCAATGGCAGCAGTGAAACTGGCGTTCTTGATGGTTGCTCTTTTCGTACGCCTCCAAACACTACCGACCTCAGTTGTCAGGATGATGGATCCATCCTGGTCGACGTCGACATCTCGTGCTGCCATGTGACTTTTCTTGGAAGACCAAATACGGAAAGGCGCAGAGAGAGCTCCGCGTATTTGCTTCGGGTTTGTGGTCGATGTACTGGAGTCCTGTGGGCCCTCGGAGCGTCGACTGACGGCGACAGTAAAGACCTCACCTGAGGTAGATAGCGCACAGATGGTGTCACCGCCAGATGTGATTTTGCTGATTTTGTTCGGGGCAGTATCGTATCTTGTTGTCAACCAGCTCTCCTTGAGGAAGTTACTCGTGAAACCGTCCAATGGGAAGCTTAGCTTGGCATAACCATAATTTGCGAAAACCCAGACTTCGCGATTTTCCAGGAGACATACTGTAGCGCCATCGATAGCGGAGACGGAGTGGATGGAGCTTGAGAAGAGAGCAGCGGCAATCTTGCGAGGTACGACTTGCATCTCTAATGATCGAGCATCTGAATCGACAATACCGAGTTGGCCTTCGTTCTTGCCAAAAGTGTACAGAGAGGTGGCAGTGTGTACGGCAGAATGTATCCGCGATGCAGCAATGCCAGTGACAATCTCGCGCTTCAGTGGTCCAAAGATTTGTCGAGGAATTGTGGAGATGGGATCGTCATCCTTCATGGTGGGCTTTGGAAGTGTGTAACCTAGCTGTCCATACGCATTATTGCCCCAAGAAAAGATTTCGCCTTCCTCGGTGATGGCCAGAGTGTGGTTCTGGCCTAGAGCGACTGCAGCAACCTTCTTCTGCCCTAGTCCACCGCTTTCTATAGACGTGAATTGATATCGCGTTGTCTCGTTACCGGTACCCAAGCGCCCACCAGGGCCATGGCCACACATGTACAGATTGGAGATGGGATCGGTGGTCAGGATAGCGGTGTGCAGCTTCGACATTCGCACGTCTTGGATGATGATTGGGGTGTTACGGATGTGTGTTGGAAGATCTACTGTACTGCGCGCTTGTTGCGGGCCAGCGTCCTGCATTGGCACGCCCATGGCTGCCAGATATTGAGTGTGTCGATCACGGTGTTCCTTGTAGAAGCGCTGAAGCAGGTGATCTGGTCTGCGCAAAGTGATGCGTTCAGGGAATTGGCGGTCATCTTCGTCTCCAAAGCCCAGCGTGACATTCTTGTTGCTGCCAAAAGTGTATACCTCGTCGCCTTCGAGAAGCACGGGCGGCGCAATCAGCTTCTTGCGCGTCTCTTCGTCCACATCGCCACTATCTCCATGAGCCATGTCGTCATCAGAGTCCGAGTCTATGACGGGCGCCTCTTCTGGTCGCAGAGTCCGATCCTTGATGGTCATTGCAAAGAGGTCCAGGGGACCATAGCCCTCCTTGTCCTTTATCTTAACAAGTCCCCGCGCATGGTGGTTGAACCCGCTAGCGCCTTGACCCAGAATATCCTGAGCATCGCGGTTTAGGATGAGACGTGCGATTGCAATGTTGCCAAAGTAAAAGGCCCGATGGAGCGCAGTCCAGCCGTTCTCCGCGTCTTGAATGTATACGTCAGTCCATGGGTGCTCCAAGAGTGCCTGCGCAAAGTCCACAGCGCTGTCAGCTGTCGAGGAGGCAGCATGGTGTAATATTGTCATGCCCGCTGCATCGCGACTGTTGATATCAAACCGGGTCAGATTCGCAGCTATACCCATTCCCATCTTGCGACTCTTGACACTCGTTATCGGCGAAGCATTGTAGCTGCCCGGACTGCCGTTCACGGCGCCACCAGATGCGCTTCCCTGCCAGCCAGCGAAACCTTTCTGTGTTGGCGGCCGGTGGGAGTGGGTGGGAGTTGCGAGTACATGCCGAAAGTTGTCGACATCATCTTCGAGGTAGTATTTCCAGAGATAGCCGCTCATGTGCCGTGTGGAGGGGGAGTGATCCGAAGCTTTTACGAGTAGCACCTGGCCTCAACCTCGGCGGGTCAAAGCGTGTTTAAAGGTGCTTGCTGTAAAGCTGAGGACGACTCCGAGGGGAGGGGGGGGGATCGGCGGTTTGTATGGCTAGATGTACGTGCTTGGAGATATTAGGGGCCGAATACGCGGGAGGGCTGCGGTCGTGGGAGGAGGGCGGGGGGAGAAGATGTGGGAAGGTGGCAACTTTG